>JAEEGG010001646.1_pt1 | contig 59503 bp, 52 predicted proteins | sample 9134161 | NCBI WGS metagenome assembly JAEEGG01 (sample SAMN16246543, study PRJNA631951) | gut metagenome | biome: gut microbiome; feature: rumen; material: CR-attached | host: Bos | place: Iran: Karaj | collected 2018-10
TCCGCATCCCTTACAACGATCCTAAGGCTCTCGAGAAAGCTCTCGACAAGTACGGCAAGGAAGTGTGCGCGTTCATCGCCGAGCCGATCCAGGGAGAAGCCGGAGTGTTTGTACCGGATGACGGCTATCTGAAGAAATGCTTCGACCTGTGCCACAAGCACAACGTGCTTTTCATCGCCGATGAAGTTCAGACAGGTATTGCAAGGACAGGAAAGATGCTCTGCTCTATGCACGACGGCATCCGTCCTGACATCGTTATCCTGGGCAAGGCCCTCGGAGGAGGCGTCCTGCCGGTATCAGCCTGCCTTGCAGATGACGACATTATGCTGAACGTGAAACCGGGCGAGCACGGCTCAACCTTCGGAGGATTCCCTTTGGCAGCAAAGGTTGCAGTAGCCGCTCTTACTGTAATTAAAGAAGAGAAGCTTACCGAAAACGCAGAGAAGATGGGAAAGATCTTCCGCGACGAGATCAACAAGATTCACTCTCCGTTCATTGTTCAGGTAAGAGGACGCGGCCTTCTGAACGCTATCGTAACCAAGCCTATCGGCAAGAAGACAGCCTGGGACATCTGCCTCAAGCTCCGCGACAACGGTCTGCTTGCAAAGCCTACTCACGACCATATCATCCGCTTTGCTCCGCCATTGTGCATAAACGAAAAGGAGATCAAACAGGCTGTGGGTATCATCAAGAAGACATTCGAAGAAATGTCCAAGTAAAAATAAGAGCGGCGATTGCCGCTCTTATTTTTATCTCTTCTTGGAAACGATGATTGTTCCGGTTTTGCCCCAGAGAGCTTCTCGGGCTTTTTCCAGAGAAGTAATCAGAGCCATTCCGGAAGGCCGCTTCTCAAGGAAGTTTACGCAAGACTCAACTTTAGGAAGCATGCTGCCTGGGGCGAACTGCCCTTCGGCCATAAACTGCTTTGCTTCTTCTAACGTTATGGAGTCCAGGTCGTACTGGGTCGGCTGGTTGAAGTTGATTGAAACTTTTTCAACTGCGGTAAGGATGACCAGCATATCTGCCTTGAGGTCTATGGCCAGCTTGGCGCAGGCGCGGTCCTTGTCTATTACCGCAGCCACTCCGCGGAAGTCGTCCCAGCCCTTCTGGACAACAGGTATGCCGCCACCGCCAACGGTGATGACAGTAGTATGGGCCTCAATAAGACGCCTTACAACAGGAAGCTCCACAATCTTCACAGGCTTTGGAGAAGGAACAACTCTTCTCCAGCCCCTGCCGGCATCTTCTACAAATGTGTAGCCGGTCTTCCTGGCAATGGCATCAGCCTCGTTCTTGCCGTAGAAAGAACCGATTGGCTTGGTCGGGTTCTGGAAGGCAGGATCATTCTCGTCCACAACAACCTGAGTCAGGACAGCGGCGCAAGGCCTTGGCATGTGCCTTCTTCCGTGCTCCCTCTGGATAGCCTGCTGCAGATGATATCCTATGTAGCCCTGAGTCATGGCTCCGCACTCCGGGAACGGCATCAGCGGAGTCTTTCCGCCGTGAGTGGCCGAATATTCCAGTGCAAGGTTTACCATTCCCACCTGCGGACCGTTGCCGTGGCCAACTACCACGTCGTATCCGTCTTCTTCCAGGTCCACTATCGCAGAGGCTGTAGTCTCTACCAGTTTAAGCTGCTCCTCGGGAGTGTTTCCCAGAGCGTTTCCTCCCAGCGCCAATACTAATCTCTTTCCCATAAATCTTTGTCCAAATTCAGAAAAAAAAAGAAAACCAAACTCCCATTCCACGAGGAGCGGGAGCCTAGATAATCTTGTGTGTTTCAGTTAATTACTTGAGAGTTGCGTACATCACGGCCTTGATGGTGTGCATACGGTTTTCTGCCTCGTCGAACACCTTAGACTGCTTGCTGCGGAAGACCTTGTCTGTAACTTCCATTTCCTTCAGGCCAAACCTCTTGTAGATGTCCATTCCGATGGTTGTCTCCAGGTCGTGGAAAGAAGGAAGGCAGTGCAGGAAGATGGCGTTAGGACTAGCGTTCTTCATAACGGCGTCGTTTACCTGGTAAGGCTTCAGGAGCTTGATTCTCTTCTCCCAGAGCTCTGCAGGCTCACCCATTGAAACCCAGATGTCTGTGTAGATAACGTCTGCGTTCTTGGTTCCTTTCTTCACGTCGTCTGTGAGGGTGATGGTGCAGCCGTTCTCCTTTGCAATCTTCTTGCAGGTGTCGACCAGCTCTTTTGCCGGCATATTGGCCTTAGGGCCGCAAGCCACGAAGTTGATTCCGAGCTTTGCAGAAACCACCATAAGGGAGTTGGCAACGTTGTTGCGGGCGTCGCCCATAAACACCATTGTCAGGCCCTTGTAGTATCCGAAGTTCTCCTTGATTGTCAGCACGTCCGCCAGCATCTGAGTCGGATGGAATTCGGTAGTAAGACCGTTCCATACAGGAACTCCCGCATACCTTGCAAGATCCTCAACTATCTTCTGGTCAAAGCCGCGGTACTCGATTCCGTCATACATTCTTCCGAGAACCTTTGCGGTATCTTCCAGAGACTCCTTCTTGCCCATCTGGGAAGAGTTCGGGTCCAGGTAAGTAACTCCCATACCCAGATCATTTCCAGCTACTTCAAAAGAGCAGCGGGTACGTGTAGATGTCTTTTCAAACAGCAGCACGATATTCTTTCCCTGAAGGTATTTATGAGGAGTGTTTGTACGCTTGAGGTTCTTGAAATCCTCAGAGAGCTTCAGCAAATATTGAATTTCTTCGGTGGTGAAGTCCAGCAATTTCAGAAAACTTCTACCTGATAAGCTTCTTGGCATAAAAATCTATTTATTTGTTAAACAGGCCACAAATATAAAAAATTTTTAGCTGAATCGGAGAAAAACCGCAAAAATTAAAACAACCGCGCCAAAAAGAGTGCGGTTGTTTTAAGAAGGGTCTCGTCGCTGAGCCTACTTCAAAACTACTTCGTCGTGCTTTACGATTCTCTCGCAGTAATGGCAGCGGAGGGTGATGTTCTTGCCGTCTACTACGTGGAAGTGAGTCTTCATTGGCTCGTTGTTGGAAATGCACTTAGGGTTATTGCATTTAACAACATCATAGAGGTCTTCCGGAAGTTCAACCTTATGCTTTTCAACCACTTCATAATCTTTGATGATGTTGATTACGGCGCTTGGAGCAATAACGGCTATGCGGTTGAGGGTTTCTTTTGGAAGGTCTATATCGGCGATTTTGATAAGGCCTTTGTGACCCATGCTGCGGCTGGTGAGGTTGTTGCCGATGAAAACTCCGTTCTCCAGGTTCTGGATGCCCAGTATGTTCACAACCTTGAAAAGGGAATCGCACGGGATATGATCTATAACTATACCGTTCTGCAGTGCGGCTACGGCCAGTTCTTTCTTTCCTTGAATGCTCATTGTTCTTTCTGTTTAAAGGTTTTACAATCCAAGAGCGCGGCAGATTATGGCCTCGCGGGTGTAAAGGCCGTTGAGGGCCTGCTCAAAGTAATATGCCTGAGGAGTGTCATCTACGTCCTGGGTGATTTCAGTTACCCTTGGCAGCGGATGCAGAACCCTGAGGTTAGGCTTGCAGCCCTTGAGCATAGAAGCCGTAAGGGTGTATACGTTCTTAACTCTCTCATACTCCATAAGGTCGCTGAAGCGCTCTCTCTGAACTCGGGTCATATAGAGAATATCTGTCTTGTCTATAACCTCCGGCGAGAAGTTCTTGGTTTCCTCATAGTCAATGCCCAGTTTCTTGCAATACTCCTTGTACTGCTTAGGCATACGCAACTCATCGCAGGCAACAAAGATGAAATGAGGATTGAAGAATCTCATTGCCTCCAGCAGTGAGTGAACCGTGCGGCCGTATTTGAGGTCTCCCACCATAGTTATTGTAAGGTTTTCAAGGGTTCCCTGAGTCTGGTAGATGGTGTACAGGTCCAGCATTGTCTGGCTAGGATGCTGGTTGCTTCCGTCTCCTGCGTTTACAATAGGAACCTTGGAAATCTCGCTGGCGTAGCGGGCTGCTCCCTCCAGCGGATGACGCATTACAATAAGGTCCGCGTAGTTGGCAACCATCATAATGGTGTCTTTAAGGGTTTCTCCCTTGCTCTGGCTGCTGGTGCGGGCATCGCTGAAACCGATCACTCGCCCACCCAGGCGATTTACGGCTGTCTCAAAGCTGAGACGAGTACGGGTTGAAGGCTCAAAAAATAAAGAACCCACAACTTTTCCGTCTAACAGATGCTGGTTGGGGTTCTTTTCAAATTCCTTGGCACGCTTGAGAAGTGCCAGAATCTCTTCCTTGCTCAAGTCGGAGATCGATAATAAGTTGCGTTTTTGCATAAAGCTGAAATTTTCCGCCCACAAATATAATCAACCGCCGCGAGATTTCCAAAGGAGAGTTCTTGCCCTTAGACTTTGGTGAAGACAGCTTTGTTCCGGAAGGCATACATCCAGACGCTGCGTACAATTATATGAACCATATATGCGGCGTAGAGGGCCTGGATGCCCCAAAGCGGCCGGATGGCATAGTAGGAGGCAAAGAAAGCGGCAGCGGCGAGTATCATCCCCCACATAATGCTCCTTGTGGAAGTTGCTCCTATGTAAATGCCGTCCCACACGAAAGCCGCTGTGCTTAGGGCCGGCATAACCCAAAGCCAAACCAGGAACGGAAGCGAGGCTTCAATAACGTCTGCCTTGTCTGTCATAAGGGCAAACATCTGCTTTCCGCCCAGAACGTAAATGACGGTTGAGGCCACGGCTATCCAAAGGCACCAGCGGAAAATCACTCGGACAGAAAGCCTGAGAAGCGGCCCGTCTTTGGCGCCGATGTACTTTCCGGCCAGAGCCTCTCCAGCATAGGCAAACCCGTCTATGAAGAAAGAGAAGAGCATAAGCAGCTTCATTATAATAGTACCCACTGCCAGCTGAGTGTCTCCGTAATTGGCAGACAATGAGGTGAATCCTACATAGATAAACAGGAAGCAAACGCTCCTGACAAACAAATTGCCGTTAACCGAGAAGAACCGTCCCAGATCTTTTATCCTCAGCGATTCTTTTAGGTTGGCATATTTGAAAAGCCTGCGGTAATAAATCAGGAAAAGCGCGATGCAAAGCGCAAATCCCGTGTACTGGGCCGCAAAGACAGCCCAGGCTATCCCCTTGAAACCCATATCGAATTTCACGGCAAACAGCAGACAGAGCCCAAGGTTTGCCACGTTGACCGTAATGTCAGCTATCATAGGGCTAACCGCATTCTGCATCCCGATGAAAAATCCCTTGAACACAAATAGCGAAAGCGTGGCCGGAGCGGCCCATATCCTGATGAAATAATACTGGCGGGCATACTCGGCGACCTGGGGAGAACAATTGATAAAGCTCAGGGCTATATCGATATACAGATATTGTATTGCAAAGATTATCAGCGCGATGGAAAGAGCCGTACCGATTCCCTGCGTAAAAATTTTCATCGCTGAGGCAAGGTCTCTTCTTCCAAGAGCCTGGGCCACCATTCCGCCGGTGCCCACTCTCAGAAAGCCCATATTCCAGTACAGCAGATCAAAGAGCATCGTGGAGATGGCCATTCCGCCAATGGCAACCGCGTCTCCGATATGTCCCACAACACCAACGTCTACCATTCCGACAAGCGGAACGGTAATATTGGCAAGGATGCTCGGAAGCGCAAGCTTCAGAACTGCTTTATTCATCCTTGATATTGCTGAGCCTTCAGCCATAATAAAGTGCTATTCGGAATGCTACTCGTCTCCTTCTCTGTACTTGCCGTCATCTTCCAGCATTGCCAGGTAGGAATCGTATCGCAGAGGAGAAATCTCTCCCTTCTCCACGGCCTCCTTTACAGCGCATCCAGGTTCGTGCGTATGAGTGCAAGGAACAAACTTGCAGTTGTCCTCAACCCTCAGCATTTCAGGGAAATAGTTGCTGAGTTCCTCCTTCTTGAAATCCACCAGCCCAAATCCCCTGATGCCTGGAGTATCCACCACAAAGCCGCCGCAGGAAAGCGGATGCATCTGATAGAAAGTTGTGGTGTGCCTACCCTGGAGATGAGCCTGGGAAATTTCTGCTGTCTTCAGGTTCAGGCTTGGGTCAAGGGCGTTCACAAGAGAGCTTTTGCCCACTCCGCTCTGGCCGCTGAAAAGCACGACCTTTCCTATGCACATCTTCTTGAGGGCTTCTATGTTATAGCCTGTCTTTACAGAAGTTTCAAGTACCTCGTAACCGGCACTGCGATAAATCTGGATAAAGCCAGCCGCCATCTGCGCAAGTTCCTCATCTGCCAAATCTCCGGATTCTTCTCCGCGGTAAAGGTCCGCCTTGTTCAAGATGATTGTAACCGGAACGCCGTAAGCCTCGCAGGTAACCAGGAAGCGGTCTACAAACTGCAGCTTGATTTCAGGATCCTTGAGTGTTACGGTAAGGAAAACACGGTCTATGTTTGCGGCTATGACGTGGTTCTGGCGAGAAAGATTCTGGGATTTGCGGACAATGCAATTTTTGCGGTCGTGAATGCCCGTTATTGTGAATACTCCCGTCCCATCTCCCTTGTAATCAACAACATCCCCCACTGCTATCGGGTTGGTGGAAGAACTTCCTTCCAGGCGCAGCTTTCCCCTGACCACGGCCGTAAACGGATTCCACTCCGGAAGCCGGGAAAGCAGATAATGGCTGCCGGTGTGCTTAACCACAACAGCTATCCCAGAAAGAGTGCTTTCCTTGCCAGACTTACCCCCCATCGTTGAGCCAAACTTGCTATTTGAGAATTCTTCTTTCATTTCAAACCGACGAGCAAAAATAGCAAAATGAAGCGTAAACGCCTTCTGTCAAGCAGGGCGAATTGCTACAAAAACATATAATTGTTAATTTTGGGTGATAAATGTCCGCGTGAAGCGGCAAAAAGAATCTGTTTATGCTAAAACTTGAAGAAATCTACAGAATCATAGACGAAGAAGTATCTCGGCTCAGCTGGCCAGAAGAGCCAGAGAGGCTATATTCTCCACTGAAATATATGCTTGGCATCGGGGGCAAAAGGCTCCGTCCGAGATTCTGCCTTGCCTCCTACAATCTTTTCCGCGATGATATCGGGGAGCATATCCTTTCTCCCGCAATGGCTCTTGAGACTTTCCACAGCTTTACCCTTATCCACGACGACATAATGGACAAGGCAGATATCCGCAGGGGAGCTCCTACCGTTCACCGCAAATGGAGCGACAACATAGCCATCCTCTCCGGAGACACAATGTGCCTGTGGGCCTTCAAGATGCTGGGCAAGGCTCCAAAAGAAACCCTGGACAAGGCTCTTGCCCTGTTCACCAAAACAACCATAGAAGTTTGCGAAGGCCAGCAGATGGATATGGACTTTGAAACCAGAAACAATGTCAGCCTCAGCGAGTATATCCAGATGATAGGCCTTAAAACCAGCGTTTTGCTCGCCTGTTCCTCAGCGATGGGGGCAGTAATTGCCGGAGCAGAGGACAAAGTCTGTCAAAGCTTATACGACTTCGGCTACAAACTGGGCCTTGCCTTCCAGATCCAGGACGACTATCTGGACAGTTTCGGAGACGAAAAAATATTTGGTAAGAAAATCGGCGGAGACATTCTCAACAACAAGAAAACCTGGCTGCTGGTAAAATGCATGGAACTAGCCTCTCAAAACAATCTTTCAGGCAAGCTGGAAGAACTCCTTGCAATGGGTGAGAATGAAGGCAAAGCCAAGATAGACGCCGTAAAAGCATTCTACTGTCGTCTTGGAGTAGACTCCCTTGCAACAGAAGCTATTAAATCATATTACAGTCAGGCTGCAAGCGAATTGGAAAAGACATCCTTAACTCCAGCCCAGAAATCCCAGCTGGAAAAATTCGCCTCTGAACTGGTTTCCCGCAAGTTTTAATTGCGTCTGTGGAAAAATTTTACTATATTTGCAACGAGTGTGTAAAGAAACATTATTCAATCAAGTATAACTAAAGGTTGCGCACGACACAAACCAGTGCCTAAAAAACTATGACTGAGACTACAAAAAAAGGTGCAGGACTCGCAATTACGGGTTTTGTTCTGGGTATTCTTGCACTTGTATTCTGCTGGTGCCCTATTCTTAACTGGATTCTCGCCATCCTGGGTGTTATCTTTGGTCTGATTGGCCTGTTCATCAACAGACTGAAGGGACTTGCCCTCATCGGTGTTATTGCAGCTGTTGCAGCTATCTGCATTTGGAAGTTCTACTATGTTCCAAAGATTCAGAACGCTGCTGCTGGCTTCCTGAAAGAGGCTATTGAGAACGTTGACAAAGATAAGGTTAACGAGGCTGTTCAGGAGCTCGAGGACGCAGTTAAAGATGCTGCTGAGGCTGTTCCTGCAGAATAATTTCTTAAGGAATTATCAGAAAGGGGCTGACGTTTGTCAACCCCTTTTCTTTTACCTCTCCCGGTGGAGCATAAATCGGTGAGTTTTAGTATATTACGATCTTATCCATAGGCTAAACGGGGAGTAGATAAAGAAGTAATCCACACAGAATCAAGCGCTTACGCCCCACCTTGCCCCAAAAGGCCCTAAGAAGGTTGCCAGAGGTAGAGCTTATCTGAACGGCGGAGTTTCTCAGCTACAGGGATAGAGCACAAATCTCCCTTGACAGCCTTTTCAACAGGCTTGAGGTCAACTCTTATCTCAGCGATTTTTAGTTCCACGCAGCCGGTGGAAGGACCGATGATGAGGATATCGTCTCCCACTTTCAACTCGCCGGCTTCAACCAGAACTTCGGCAACTCCAAGCTTGGAAAAGTAGTTTGTGATCTTTGCCGTATAGACTTTCTTGCGGGCGGCTTTGTTGCCATAGACCTCGCTCCACTGGCCGAGTCTTGCGCCCTGGTAATAGCCGTCCCAGAATCCGCGGTTGAAGACTCCGGAAAGCCGGTCTTTCAGTTCCTGTTTCATCTGGTCTGTATAAAAACCTTCTCCAACAGCATCGGCGGCTTTGCGGTAAGCTTCGGTGACAATCTTCACGTACTCTGCGCTGCGGGCCCGGCCTTCAATCTTGAAGACAGAGATTCCGGCATCGATGATCTTGTCTATGAACTCTATGGTGCAGAGGTCCTTTGGACTCATTATGTACTTGTTGTCTATCTCCAGCTCTCTTCCGGTTTCAAGATCGGTGACCCTGTAGCCGCGGCGGCAGAGCTGATAGCAGCTTCCCCGGTTTGCAGAAGCTCCGTACTCCTGAAGGCTGAGATAGCATTTGCCGGAGATTGACATGCAAAGCGCTCCGTGAACGAAAAGCTCCAGCTGAAGCAGATTGCCGGAAGGACCGCATATATGTTCGTCTTCAATCCTTTGGCTAATATCTTTGATTTGAGGAAGCGTCAGTTCTCGGGCAAGAACTATCACGTCTGCAAACTGGGCATAGAACTTGGCTGCCTCAAAGTTGGAGATGTTCATCTGCGTAGAAGCGTGAATCTCTATTCCCATTGAACGAGCCATCAGGATAACAGCCATATCGGAAGCTATGACCGCAGAGATTCCAGCTTCTTTGGCTGCCTCCAAGGCCTTTCTTACATCCTCCATCTCTGTCTGATAGACAACGATATTCAAAGTGAGATATGTCTTGACGCCGTGTTCCTTGCAAATGCGTACAACTTCTTTCAGGTCTTCATTCGTGAAGTTGTTTGCGGAGTGGCTTCTCATATTCAGGTTGCCAACTCCAAAGTACACGGAATCCGCTCCGCCCTGGATTGCCGCCATCAGGCATTCGAAGTTGCCAGCCGGCGCCATTATCTCTATATGCTTTGCCTTGTTCATTTCTCCTGTCATTCTGTATTGATGCGAAAGGTTAATTATCCAAGCCTTTGCACAATGATTTATTGTTACTGCAAAGTTAATCTAATTATCTTTGCAATAGCTTAGCGTTTGACAAATCAAAACATCTTGAAATATGCTTATAACAACCACACCGACCATCGAAGGTCACAGAATCATCGAGTACAAGGGTATCGTAACAGGAGAAACCATTATTGGCGCAAACTTCTGGAAAGACATTAAGGCCAGCATCCGCGACATAGTTGGCGGAAGGAGCGGCTCCTATGAGAGAGTTCTTGTTGAGGCTAGGGAAACATCGCTGAACGAGATGGCACAGAGAGCCCAGGCAATGGGAGCCAATGCTGTTGTAGCTGTGGACATAGACTATGAGACCGTTGGACAGAACGGCTCAATGCTGATGGTTTCCACCAGCGGAACAGCTGTCGTTATTGGCTAAGCTCAACGGCAGGACAAGCGCTTCTTTTCTTTTATACCAATCTGTCCTCAAGGTCTCAGGCACTTATCGTGGACGGACATCATCCGTTTTTATTTCGTATTCGCTTCCCATAAACGAATGCATTGCGGATATTGCATCGCTTATACTTCCGAAAATAGCTGCAATTTGATTGTAATCCACAGGAGAGTAACTTTTGAGGAGATAATCACGCAGCTGTTTGGTTTCTTCCTTTGTTAAACGTTCATGCAAATTGTTCCATAATACTGGTGAAATGATTGCGTGCTTGTCTGAATATGCCTTTATTTCAGCGATAGCTCTTCTAAGGTGATATGAAGCTGTTTTCAGAATCAGTTTCTTTGAAAACGGATATGAGGTTCTCGCATAAGCAAACAGGTTCCAGACATAATCTTCCATATAATCTACTTTCTTAGCCTCTACGGGATTATTGTTGATGTAAGTAATACATGTTCTTACACTTTTGCTTCCTTTCTTTGGAGCACATCCAAAAGGAACTTGAAACATTTTTCCTTTTCGTTTATGGTATTTGTTATACTCTCTAACATATACTGAAGTAGAATCTCTAACAAAATCGCTTAACCTGTCGGCCTTGTCCGCCTTACAGAGTGCATGAATATGATTGTCCATTAGGCAGAACGCCAGAGTATTAATATTATACAACAAGCTATATTTGCGAAAGATTGTTATAAAGAGAATAGCGTCCGCGGCACTTAGGAAAATATCATCTTTGTTAAAAGATCGCTGATAAAGATGATAGTAAATACCTGACTTTAAAACTGGTCTTTTCTTGTTCGTCATTTTTGGATGCAAGATTGGACATAAAACTATTCCGACCAAACCATCCGGTAAAATTTACCCATTACAATTCTGGAATCGTACAGAAAAGAGCAAGAATTATAGGTGCTAAGAACAAAAGATGATAGCTTTAAGAGAACAGGTTGTCTGATACTGTGAAAAGACAGAGGCTCTTTGCAAAGATATAGTGGAGCGTATCTGATTGAATACCTGGTATTTATGATATTTACCACACCCCGTTTACCCTATGGGTTTATCGTCATTTTATTGATTATCTGCGATTTACGCACCACCGCCATTTATCACACTTCGGAGAAGGCTGGAACAGTGGAGGGGTGTGTGGGTCTTAGGCGAAGAGTTCGCGGAGGACGGGGAGGGATTTGAGTTCCGTGCGGAAGGACGTGTGGAATGAGAGATAGTCTATGACCTTGCCCAGAAAGCGGTTGCGGGCGTCTCCGGTGCATTTGATTTCAGAGAGGGCTGTCAGCGGAGTGGAAAGAATCTGATGCAAAAGCCTGGATTCTTCTGGAAGGAAACACAGCGATTCCACATAGTCTCTAGAGAATCTTCCGTTGGCAAAGTTGAAGTGCGGACAGGTTTCCGAGTAGTTGTCTTCCGGCATATATCCCAGCACCTTGCAAAGGTTTGCGGTAAAATGAAGGTGGAAGTTTTCACATCCTTCTTCAACGGCATCCAGAAACATTGCGGAATTAGCAAGGAAGGAAAACATAGACGGATCTGGACCGCTTTCCTTGAGAGTCTTGAGAAGCAGCTCGCACATAAACAGGGAGATAGCTCCTTTGCGTATATCTGTCTTGAGATTTCCCATCGGGCTTACGGGAGAGACCTCCTTTATCAATGGCATAGAGTCTCCTTCCTGATGGCGGTAAAACAACACCACATCCAGGATGCTGAGAGGAAACATCATCGCCGAACGAGAATTCTTGCTGCCGGCAAAGAAGTAGCAGGAGGTCCGGCCTTTTACATCTGAATAGCACTGGACCACCATCCCCTTGTCGGAATGCTTGATTGAATGCAGTACTATGATGCGGCTCTTGGATAACATCTTTTACTTCAGGGAAGATAGGAAGTTGGCAAGTTTGCGCATAGCAATGCCCCTGTGGGAAATGGCGTTCTTCTGGTTTTCGCTCATCTCTGCAAAGGTGCAGCTGCATCCATCCGGTATGAAGATGGAATCGTAGCCAAAGCCCCCTTCTCCACTCTCTTTCTCAGCGATGGTTCCGTTCATCTTGCCCTCGAAGGTGTACATCGTTCCCTTGTGGATCAGAGTAACAACTGTGCGGAATCTGGCAGCGCGTATGTTCTTCTTGCGCTTGTCTACCTTTGTAAGTTCATCCAGGAGCTTGGCGCGGTTGGCGGCATCGTCGTGGCCCTCCCCGGCATAGCGCGCTGAATGGACTCCTGGAGCTCCGTCAAGAGACGATACCTCAAGCGCCGTGTCATCGGCAAAGCAAGTCTTGCCAAACTTGTTCCACACAAACTGGCATTTCATCTTGGAATTGGCATCTATGGTGGCGCCGGTTTCAGGAATGTCTCCTTTGAAACCAAGCTTCTTTGGCATAATTAGTGTAACGTTTTTACCGAGTATTTCAGATGCTTCTTTGAGTTTGTGAGTGTTGCCAGTTGCGAATACCAGTTCCATAGCTTCAAATATTACTTACCCAAAGTTAGCAAAAGTTTTACTATTTTTGAAATGTTTGAAAAACGATGCAAAAATGTCTTCTTCCAACAGTCTAAATAAGATTCCTAGGCGAATGAAGGCCAGGGGCCTGATGGCTGCGTTTATGGGTCTTGCTCTTGTCTTAAGCCCATCTGTCTCCAGAGCCCAGAGCCGCAACTTTAAGCTTACCCAAGGTCTTGAAATCCAGAATAATATTCTTAAGACACTCGCCACTGAATATGTAGACACAGTGGACTTTGCCAAGCTTATAAACTTTGGCATAGACGCTATGCTGCAATCCATAGACCCTTACACGGAGTTTGTTCCGGAAGAAAACCAGGAGTCTATTGAAATGATGACCACCGCGTCCTACGGGGGCATAGGAGCCACCATCCGCAAAGACTCTCTTGGCGTGATGATTATGCAGACATACGAGAAATCACCTGCCGTCCGCTACAACATTGAGCCGGGAGATATCATAATGAAGATAGACGGCCAGGATATCAGCAAGCTTTCCGTAGACGAGTGCAGCAAACGGATGAGGGGAAATCCGGGAACACAAGTAGTCTTCCTGATAAAGAAAGGGACTACGGGAAAGGTGGAAGAAATAATCGTGACAAGAGACAAGGTCCATACATCTGATGTTCCATATTACGGCATACTGAAGTTCCCAGAAGGCAGCAAGCTGATGAAAGACAGTAACGTTGTATTTGACAGCAGCAAATCCGCCATAGGATACATTAAGTTGAGCAGTTTCACCCTCAATGGCTCGGAAGACGTGCGCAAAGCCCTGATTCAGCTGAAAGAATGGGGAGCAAGCCGCATAGTCCTGGATCTCAGGGGAAACGGTGGCGGACTTATGGACGAGGCAACAGACATTGTTTCATTGTTTGTTCCAAAGGGTACTCTTGTAGCTTCAGCCCAGGGAAGAGGCCCTGGAGCCAACTTTGAATGCGTAACAGACAAGGAACCGGTTGACACTATAATTTCTCTGATGGTTCTCACTAATTCTTCATCGGCTTCTTCTTCAGAGATTGTGGCAGGAGCGTTGCAGGATCTTGACAGAGCCGTGATTATGGGAACGCGCACATACGGAAAAGGCTTGGTTCAGAGTTTCCGTCCGGTGGGCTATAACGGAAAGTTGAAGCTCACAATCGCAAAGTACTACACTCCTAGCGGACGCTGTATCCAGATAATGGATTATGCTCACCGAAACTCAGACGGAAGTGTTGGAAGCGTTCCGGATTCGCTTAAGAAAGCCTTCAAGACTAAAGGCGGAAGGACTGTTTATGACGGAGGAGGAATTACTCCTGATGTGGAGATTAAAGGCCAGTACTATACCCGCCCTGTTCTGGCGTTAAGCCTCAGCGGAATCACAGAAGAATACGCCGTGGAATTCTACAAGAAGAACCGTCTGGATATAGACGGAAGTTTCAGGATGTCAGACAATCAGTATGAAGATTTTGTAAAGTACGCGTCACAGAAGAAATTCGACCACCGTTCTTCTGCCGAAGTTGTTTTTGACCAGATGGTAAGAGAAGCCAAGACAGAAGGCATATATGAAAAAGACAAGGAGGCCTATGAACAGCTCTCATCAAAGGTCAGGCTCTCAAAAGAAGAAGTCTTGAATCTTTATCGCGATGAAATTCAGCCTCTTGTAGAAGAAGATATCGTACAGAAATATGCTCTGACCGCTCCGCGAATCCGTCATATGCTAGATTTTGACGTTCAGCTCTGGAGAGCCGTTGCCGCCTGGAAATAAAATCGCTGAGAAATAATGGGAAAAACATTTGCACGGGCAATAAATAAAGCCGTTCTGGCTTGGGGCAAGGGCTATCTGAAAGACATTGAAAGAAGCCTTGCCCACGCTGCCGAGATGCAAAGCGAGGTTTTCTCAACCCTGATAAAAGGCGGCAGGGAGAGTAAGTTCGGAAAGGAGAGAGGCTTTGACAGCATAAAGAGCCTCAGCGATTACCAAAGCAGGGTGAAGCTTTCCAAATACGACGATATGGTTCCTTACATAACCCGCATCCGCAGCGGAGAAGACTATGTGCTGTGGAACCAGAAAGTCAGATGGTTTGCAAAATCAAGCGGCACGTCTTCGGACAAAAGCAAGTACATCCCGATAACCAAAGACTCCCTTTACGGCACGCATTTCAAGGGAATGAAGATGATGCTCTTTAACTATGCGCATCTTAACCCGGACAGCCGCATTTTTTCTTCATACGCCCTTACTCTTGGAGGAAGCGTCGCTCCCGACCAGCTCTCAGGGGGAAACGTTTTTGACGGAGACCTTTCGGCCGTGATGCTCCGCAATTCTCCCGCTGCGGTGGAGCTTCTCAGAACGCCTTGCAGAAAGACCGCCCTTGTCGCCGATTTTGCTACCAAAGTTGACTTGATATGCAAGGAGAGCACCAAGAAGAACGTGAGCAACTTTTCCGGCGTCCCTAGTTGGAACCTGGTGCTGATGAACAAGATACTGGAGTACACCGGCAAGAGCAACCTTCTGGAAGTATGGCCGGATATGGAGCTTTTCATGCACGGAGGCATCAGCTTTGAGCCGTACAGGGAGATTTACAAGAAACTGATACCTTCAGACCAGATGCACTATCTGGAAAACTACAATGCTTCCGAAGGTTATTTTGCTTTCCAGGACACTCTTGAAGGCGGAAACGGAATGCTGCTTACAGTAAGCAACGGTATCTTCTACGAGTTCATTCCTTTCAGCAAATTTGACCAGGCTCTGGAGGGAGACAATTCCTGCATAGTTCCACTTGAAGGAGTTCAGACGGGAATAGATTACGCCATAGTCATTTCTACTGTTGGCGGACTTTGGAGATATATGCCGGAAGACCTTGTAAGATTCACGTCTGTAAACCCTTACAGGCTCATAGTTACAGGCCGTACAAAGATGTTCATCAACGCCTTTGGAGAAGAATTGATGATAAACAACGCCGAGCAGGCAATAGCCTCCGCATCTTCTAAATGCGGAATAGAAATCACGGACTACACAGCCGCTCCGCAATTCATGAATGTAGATCAAGACTCTTCCAAGAGCGCGCTTGTTCAGGGCTGCCACGTTTGGGCGATAGAGTTCAGCGACCCTCTCCGCAACCCGCAAAGCCCTGATTTCAAGCCGGAAGCAGTGGAAGAGTTCGCTGAGATTCTGGACAAGGAAATCCAGAAAGTGAATTCAGACTACGAGGCAAAACGCTCCCCTGGCTCAACGATGCGGCGTCTCAGGATTCTGCCGCTTGCGCCTGGCACTTTCTACAAGTGGATGGACTCCCGCGGAAAAACCGGAGGGCAGAACAAGGTTCCGCGTCTTTGGAAAGACCTCAAGTACATAGACCAGCTGAAAGCCTTTTCTAAACAAGAATGAACGTCAACGATTTCAAAAACCGGATATTCGAGATAGAGAACGCTCAAGATTTCAAGGCCTTGGCATTGGAAGCCTTTGAGATCCAGCGGGAGCAGTGTCCTGTTTATCGCGAGTATCTGAACCTGATTGAAAAGGGTGAGTTCCATCCAAAATCCGTTGAAGAAATACCGTTTCTCCCTATCCGTTTTTTCAAAAGCCGTAATGTAATCACAGGAGATTATTGTCCTGAAGAGAGTCTTGTTTTCACTTCAAGCGCCACAACAGGAATGATTCCGTCCCGGCATATTGTTACTGATGTAACTATCTATGAAAGAAGTTTCAGCGAGGCTTTCAAGATATTCTACGGAGATAGCGGAACATACAACCTGCTGGCACTTTTGCCGTCTTATCTGGAAAGGGAAGGTTCATCGCTTGTATATATGGCTGAAAAAATCATCGCCGAGACAAAACAAAGGGGAGCAGAAGGCGGTTTCTTCCTCTACAACCACGGTGAGCTGCTTTCAAAATTGAAGGCACTCCGCGATGATTCAAATGCACAAAAGCGCAAGACAATTCTGCTTGGAGTAAGCTTTGCGCTTCTAGACTTTGCAGTGTTTGCAAAAGAGCAGAGACCTGACCCTGAGGAAAGAAGAAAGATCTTCTGCAATGTCATAATTATGGAAACCGGCGGAATGAAAGGCCGGGGAGAAGAACTATCAAGAAAGGAACTTCACTCCCGTCTCAGCGATGCGTTCTGCGGCAGCCCAATCCACTCCGAATACGGAATGTGCGAACTTTTCAGCCAGGCTTATTCCTTTGGAACGGAATGGTTTTTCACTCCGCCGTGGATGAAGGTGCTGGCAAGAGACTTTGGCGGACTGAACATAATAGACCTTGCAAACATAGACTCCTGCTGCTTTATAGAAACGGAAGACTGCGGCAGAATCTCAAACGCAGAAAAAAGAAGCGTCCATCCTGCCTTTACGGTGGACGGACGCATTAAAAGCTCTGAGCTCAGGGGCTGCAACATGCTCATCGAATGAGTGTTGTCAGACTTGCTCGTCGATTGATTTTCCTGTGAACATCTTGACGTAGGTGTCTGCCTTGGAGCGGATGTCTTCTCCTTGCTCAACTAGGCCGGCAGCCTTGTAAGTGTCTGCAATCCAGATCAGGTAGTAAATATTCTTCTGGAGGTTTTCCCAAGAGAAAATCTCTCCGTCGTAAGGCTTGCTGAAAAGAGTTATGTGCTTGTAGGTTTCCTCAAGGAAGCGGTCTCCAAGATTCTTTCCCTTTTCAATTTCTCCGCAAGTCATATAGATTCCAACGGCATCCATAACAGCAAGGTCGTTGCCGGAAGAAATCAGAGATGTGTTAAGAGGGAAATTCTCCGCAGGCATAACAGTCTGCATCTTGTCCAGGATTTCTACTGCCTTTTGCGGCTCTTCTTTCAGGACAAGAGCCTTGGCATTCTGTGCCATCAAGTCTCTTACAGGAAGAAGGGCGTTGAAAGTAAGAATATTCTGGTAGTCAATATTTACAGGAGCGGCCAGAGACTCAAAGCGGTAGAGGTTCATTAGCCTGTCGTGCATCTCGTCAGCATCTACAGACTGGTCTATGAAATCGCTTCCGAGGCCGGTCTTGTTCTTGATTGGAACAAACTTGTATCCGTAGCCGTCGTACTCCAGATAATCCTTTATGCCTATGTTTATGTCTCCGCCTCTCTGGAGAACATACAGAGGACGGTCCCACTTGTAATTGGCAAGCAGGTCAAGCATCATCATAGATGTCTTGTCTATGCTGGTTACTCCGTCAGGAATGTCGAGCTGGATAGTGTCAGGAACCTTCTCTATGTCTTCAGGAGAAACTATGCCGTATTTGAGAACGTTTTCCTTGTTTACCGGAATTGTATAGTGGCGGCCTACTATGAGATTGTGGTTCTTGCCGTCTCCCATTCGGGCGGTCACTGAAGGATCTGCCAGAACCCTTATCAGCTCCTTGCCGGAAACAGGCTCCTTTACATAGTCCGCAACCGGAACAAAATCGTTCTTGCCATAATAATAGTCTTTCTTCTCCAGAGTGAACGGAACAGGATCGCTCTCGTACTGCTTGCATTTCATCTGATCTATGTACCAGTCTGTTCCAAGGAGTGACGTGTTCATTATACGGACATCTGTCCTGACTCCCTCAACCTCCTGGATGTACCACAGAGGGAAAGTATCGTTGTCTCCGTGGGTAACAAGTATGGCATTCGGGTCAAGGGCTATCAGATAGTTGTAGGCCATATCGTGGCAGGTGTATCTTCCGCTGCGGTCGTGGTCGTCCCAGGTCTGTGAAACCATCTGAACCGGAACCAGAAGGCAGAGTACAGAGGCCAAAGCCGCAGAGCCTGTCTTCTTGTTCTTGAACACTTTCTCAAGCATATCGCCGAGCCAGAGCACGGCAAAGCCGATCCAGATTGTGAAAGCATAGAAAGATCCTGCATAGGCGTAGTCTCTCTCTCTTGGCTGGTAAGGCGGCTGATTGAGGTAGAGAACCACGGCAATTCCAGTAAGGAAGAACAGCAGGAATGTTACCAGGGTGTTGCGCTTGTCGTGCCTCAGCTGGTAAAGCAGTCCAATGATGCCCAGAATCAGCGGAAGGAAATAGAAGTGGTTCTTTGCCCTGCTGTTTACTATGTAATCTGGACCTTCTGACTGGTCTCCAAGATGAGCTCTGTCTATGAAGCCGATTCCGCTTTCCCAGTTGCCCTTGTATATGTCTCCAGGAACGGTAGCGTGGAGGTCGTTCTGCCTTCCCACAAAGTTCCAGAAGAAATATCTCCAGTACATAAAGTTCAGCTGATAGCCAAAGAAATACTTGATCTCCGATCCGGCGTCTGGATCCTTGCCGCCGGTGTAGAGAGAATAGAACCTAGCGTAAGAAGAGCCGTCTGCTCCATTAGACCACATCCTTGGGAAGAGAACCTTCTTGCCGTAAACCGGCTGGGCCGGACCGTCGAGCTTCACGTATTTTCCAAGATTGCTGTCGTAGTTGTAGTAAGACGGAGTCTCAACGTCTGCAATCGGAGACTTGTAAGTCTGGCCGTAAAGCAACGGCTGGGAGCCGTACTGCTCTCTGTTCAGGTATCTTACCAGGGTGTAAGGATTGTCTGGCTGGTACTCGTTTGTAGGAGTGTTCACCGATGACCTTATGACCGTAACGGCAAACAGGGAGTAGCCGATTATGATGGCAAGAGTGCAGAGGAATACATTGTTCCAAAGAGCCTTGCCCGTCTTGTAGGAACGCCAGGCTCCCCAGAAGCACAAGCCTATAATCAGAAGCACGAAGAATGCCGCGCCGCTGTTCTTTGGCAGATGGAATCCGTTGACGAAAATCCTGTCTACAAAAGCGGAAAGCGCCGGAAGATAAGGTATGATTATCCAGTTGATAACAATCAGTATGAAGCAGGAAACAAAGAAAGCTTTCCAGGCTCCCCATCTGGTAACCTTGTATTTGCGGTAGTAGTACAGCATTCCCAGAGCCGGAATGGTAAGCAGGTTCAGAAGGTGGATTCCGATGGAAAGGCCCATTATGAAGGCAATGAACACCAGCCATCGGTTGGCGTAAGGCTCGTCCGCCCTCTCTTCCCACTTTAGCATAGCCCAGAATACCAGGGCCGTGGCAAGTGAACTCATTGCGTAAACCTCTCCTTCCACCGCAGAGAACCAGAACGTGTCAGACCAGCAATATGCCAAAGCTCCAACAACTCCGGCTCCTATTATCTTCATCGCAGAGGAAGAAAGTATACCTTCTGTATCAGCCAGAGTGCCCTTCTTTTCCATAAGGCGGCGGGCCAGATGCACAATGGTCAAGTACAGCAGCATTATGGTAAAGGCGGAACACATTGCGCTCATTGCATTTACTAGCATAGCCGCATGAGCTTTATCTGCAAATATGGTGAAGAAGCGTGCAATTACCTGAAATGTAGGGTTTCCTGGAGGGTGTCCCACTTCCAGCTTATAGGATGAAGCTATGAACTCGCCGCAGTCCCAGAAGCTGACCGTCGGCTCTATCGTGGAAAGGTATGTGAAAGACGCTATTGCCAGAACAGCCACCGCCACGATATTGTTGAGCTTGTTGAATTTCTTTATTTCCATTTTCCGGTTTGTTTCTTTGTATGAAAAGCAAAGATACAAAAAACTTGCACTTTCTTTCTCGCTGCGCTCGCAATGCACTATCTTTGCAGTCCAAAGTTTAAGTTATGGCAAAGAACGACTGGAAAAAGAGAGACGGGGTTGTATTTTCCACCAATCCCGACTTCAAATACGACTCCCAAGACACGGAGGAAGAGACTCAGACCCTTCCGGCTGAAAAACAAAAGCTTATTGTCTGCATAGACCGCAGCGGACGGGCTGGAAAGCAGGTTACCCTGGTCAAGGGTTTTGTTGGCAGCGATGATGACCTTGAGGCTCTGGGAAAGAAGCTCAAGACAAAGTGCGGCGTGGGAGGAAGCGTAAAGGACGGGGATATCATTATCCAGGGAGATTTTAGAGACAAGATTACCGCCCTTCTGGTTCAGGACGGATACAAAGCCAAGAGAGGCAATTAAGGCTATGGTGGACAGGTATGCCGATATGGCCATCGTTATTGTTCTGGTGGTGTTCTTTTTGGCCGCCACGGAAAGAATTCTGGAGGGACTGTTTCGTGCCTTCCATTCGTTCTTTCTTCTGGGGCGGCAGGAAGAGGTGGACGATGAACTCACCCTTAGATCTTCCAGGAATATTACCGCGATGTTCATTTTTCCGGCAGCCCTTTTCACCGTGTCTCCAAGTCCAAAGATTTTTGCCTTCCTGCTGATTGGAAGCATAGTCTATCTTGCGGTAAAATATGGCTTTATGGCTGTTCTGGATTACGTCAACAGAACAGATGCCTTCAAGTTTATAGGCAGAATGAGCATAAATTACCTTATCTGCGCCTCGGCGATACTATTTTTAGGCAGGATAAACCTCTGGTTTGCAACCCTGTGCGCCATACCTGCCATTATGTATCTCATTATGGAAGCCAAGGTGATTTTCAAAAACAATTTTTCTGTTTTTTTCTACATTTTGTACCTTTGCACCCTCGAACTGCTACCCGCGGTTCTGCTGTTTAGATTATTTGTGTAATGAAGATAAGCAAGATACTCATAGCGCAGCCTGGCGTTGCCAGCGCAAATCCGCACTATGCAAATCTGATAAAGAAATACGGAGTGGATATTGAATTCCACCCTTTCTTCAGTATGGTTCCCCTGACTCTGAGGGAATTCAGGACACAGAAAGTGAACATTCCGGACTACACCGCCATAGTGTTCACATCCAAGGGAACTATAGACGCATTCTTCCAGCTTTGTGCCGAGCAAAGAATCAAGATTCCGGATTCACAGAAATATTTCTGCACTTCCGAAAGCCTTTCATATTATCTGCAGAAGCACATCATCTACCGCAAGAGGAAAATTTTCTTCGGCGACGGAACCTTTGCTTCCGTGGTAAGGTTGGCCAAGGCAGACAAGCACAAGAACGAGAAGATACTAATAGCCTCTCCGGACCACATCTATCCTGAGTGGATACAGATGTTCAAGGAAGCTAACCTGAAATTTGCTCCGGCTGTGGTGGCAAAGTTCGTGGACAATGACCTGAAAAATCTCAAGCTCAGCGATTATCAGATTATCGCTTTCTACAACGCCTTGGACATAACTTCCCTGAAGAACAACTTCCCGGATTACAAGCAGAAAGACACCAGGTTCATAGCGTTTGGAGCAGGAATCCGCAAGGCTATGAAAGAGGCCGGAATGACCTATGCCATAGGAGGCCCTACCCCAGAGTTCCCTTCTCTGGCAAACGCGCTGGAGCAGCTGATCATAAATCCTGATTTCCAGCAGGAACAGCCAAAGGAACCTAAGAAAGAAGTCAAGAAAGAAACTAAGAAGGCTCCGGCAAAGAAGGCTGTAGTGAAAAAGCCAGCCGTAAAGAAAGCTTCACCAGCAAAAAAAGTGGCTCCGGCAAAGAAGGCTGTAGTGAAAAAGCCAGCCGCAAAGAAAGCAGCACCTGCAAAGAAGACAGTTCCTGCAAAGAAGACCGCAGGCAAGAAATAAATGCCAGACTCCGCCCCTAAGACATTCAAGAAAAATGAAAGGCTTAAGTCCAGGAAAGCTATCCTCAGACTTATGTCCAGGGGTCGCCGTGCAGAAGCTTATCCTCTGGTTGCAAAATACTCTTTCAATCCCCAGGAAACAGATTCGGCAAACAAGATAATGGTGGTAGCTCCCAAGAAGCTTTTCAAGAAAGCAGTAGACCGCAACTTACTGAAACGCCGGATGAGAGAGGCCTATAGGCTGAACAAGGAGATTCTTCCACCTTGCCGCGCGCACATAAGCTTTAATTGGATGGCAAAGGAAAAGCTTCCGTTCTCCCAGGTTCAGGAAGCAGTTGTGGCAATACTCAAAACCATCGCTGAGAACTCTCCTGAAGAAGGTGAGAAAAAAGAAGAGGCTCCGGCGGAAAAACCTTCCGGAAGCTTCAAGTCAATCGTAAAGAAAATCCTGATTTTTCCTTTTGTGATTCTGATAAAATTCTATCAGGTTTGCATATCCCCGCTAAAGCCGGCAACCTGCCGCTTTACTCCAACCTGCTCCCAGTATGCCGTGGAAGCTTTCAAGAAATACGGGCCGTTGAAAGGATTCTGGCTTTCGACAAAACGCATACTCAGATGCCACCCCTGGGGAGGGCATGGCTATGATCCCGTTCCGTAAATATTTCTAGAATTCAGAGCCGTAGAAACGGCGGTAGATAGGACCGCGATTGTCGAATTCTCTTGAGAGTGAATCCAGGTCGTCCGTAGGAATGTCTTCCAGTGCCAGCATAATCAAGCCGTCAACACAATAGTTAAAGTCTGGATCCACATTGTAGTCTATGAGCTTGGACCCCATCTTTATGTATTTCTTGAGAAGAGGCGGAAGACGGTACTGCCCGCCGCTCATTCTCAGAAGATACCTGTCAAACATTTCAAGGTTGGTGGTCTTGCCAAAGAGCAAGGTATCCGGATCTACCCTTCCGAAATCAGGAACGAAAGGAGTCTTTGGGCTAGTCATTCCCTCAAATTGCGGCGTGTTGTGGAACTTTTTCAGGTAATGAATCATCACGCTCCTGTAAAGCATAGGGTACCAAGAACTTATACTCACCGGACCAATAAGGTACTTGTATTCCGGATATTTCATGAGCAAATAGAAAAGCCCCTTGATCAGAAGCATCAGCGCAAGCGTGTCTTTCTGGTGGTTTACGCAGACAAAGCTGCGGCCCAATTCCACGCACTGCTCAAGAACCGGGGCGAATTTGTCTGAGTACCTGAAGAGGGTATCTGCATAGAATCCGTGAATTCCCTTGTCGCGGAGAATGTCATAGCCCAATCCTGTTCTGTATGCGCCTACAAGGTCTTTGTTTTCGTTGTCCCACAAAACCAGATGCTTGTAGTATATGTCGTAAGGGTCTGTGTCTACAGAGTTGTTGGTTCCTTCTCCCACCGCGCGGAACGCTTCTTCTCTTTTGACGGCTATTTCGTGCATTAGATTAGGAATGCGCTCATAGTCAAACAGATAGCAGGAAAGCGTGCCCACGTCAAACAGATGGGCCTCTTTGTTATCTTCCAGTTCCTTGAGAAGAACATCCGTTGCAACTGCAGAAGCCATAGGGGTGGTGTAAACGCTCTCGTCTTTTTCTACCGTATCAGCCTCAAGCATATAAGAGCGGCTTCTAAGGAACTTGGCTACTATTCTGTCTTCCGGGAATTTTTCAAGTTCGGCGTGCTGGATAAGGGAGCCAACCCTGACTTTAATTTCCTTGCCCTTCTTGTCAAATATCTCTCCCGTAAAACGCAAATCGCTGAGCTTATTGCTTATTCTTCCAAGCCACTGGAAATACTTTGAGTTATTGCCGTGGAAATACATAGGCACAACCGGGCATTTTGAGCGGCGGATCTGGCGGCAGATGTAGGTTATCCATTCCGCGTCTTCCACAACTTTTCCCTGGGTGTTCCAGCTTGAGACTTCTCCCGCAGGGAATATCAGCAGAGCCCCGCCTTTCTGCAGGTGCTCTTCTGCCTGCCTGAGTCCGGAAATGGTTGGAGCCGTGAACTTTCCAAAGCCGTAGGTGGTGTTAATCGGAATGAAGTAATCTGCAACGTTCGGTATCTTGGAAAGGATGAAGTTTGTCAGAATCTTGACATCCGGCCTGATTTTTCCCAGAATGCTGAGAGCGGCTATTCCGTCCAGGCCTCCGAATGGGTGGTTTGCAGTCAGCACTACTCCTCCCTCTTTTGGAATGGATTCTACCGCAGGAGCATTTACGTCTAGCGTAATTTCCAGACACTCAAGCAGTTTATCTGCAAACTCAACACCATTGTAATCGGCCAGGCGGGCGTAAAGTTCGTTGAGCTTGTCAAAGCCGGCTATCTTCATTCCCATAGCCGCAACCAGATTTCCTGGAAGCCCCGGAATGTTGAGAGACTTCTTAAGCTCGTTTTTATTGATTACTTTTGCACACATCGCCTGAAAAATATGCCTATCAAAGACAAAGATATAATAAAAAAAGAGATTATTTCCATACTTCCCCAGCAACCCGGCGTCTACCAGTTCCTGGACGAGGGCGGAAAAGTCATATATGTAGGCAAGGCCAAGAATCTGAAAAAGAGGGTGAGCTCATACTTTGTCTCTCCAGACAGGCTAAATGCCAAGACAAAGGTTCTGGTAGAGAAAATCGCCGATGTAAAATACACGGTGGTGGAAAACGAGCAGGATGCATTCCTCCTGGAAAACAACCTGATAAAGGAAAGCCAGCCGCGCTACAACATTCTTCTTAAAGACAGCAAGACATACCCGTGGATCTGCATCAAGAACGAGCCGTTCCCGAGGGTTTTCATAACCAGAAAACTGGAAAGAGACGGGTCTTCATATTTTGGCCCGTACAGCTCAGCGGCATATGCCCACAGCCTTGTGGATATGTTCCACTCAATGTTCAGGCTGAGAACCTGTTCTCTCAAACTCAATAAAGAAGACATAGCAAAGGGCAAATTCAAGGAGTGCCTCAACTTCCACATCGGCAAATGCGACGCCCCGTGCGTGGGGAAAATCGCTGAGATTGATTACAACGAAAACATAGAGGCCGTAAAGAGCATTCTCAAGGGAAACTCTTCTCAGATGATAAGGCTCTTCAAAGACAAGATGACAGAGGCGGCGTCCAAGATGGAGTTTGAACTAGCCCAGGCCTACAAGGAGAGGATGCAGCTTCTTTCCGCCCATTATAACAAGTCTCTGATAGTCCAGCCAACACTTGCAAACATAGACGTTTTCTCCATAGTCTTCACAGACAGCGTAAAGAAAACGGAGGGCAAAGGTTCAGCCTTCGGAAACTATTTCCGCGTAACCAACGGCTGCATAACCAGAGTCCTGAACCTTGAACTCAAAACCCAGACGGACCTTTCAGAAGAAGACACGGGAAAAAAGGAAATCCTCACCCATTTTATGCTGAGCGTTTACAATATCCTCAGCGATGCAGATGAAAAGCCTTGCAAGGAAGTGCTGGTGCCATTCCTTCCGAAAGAGGGTATCCTTTCTTCTGACCACAACATACACGTTCCGCTGAAGGGCGACAAGCTTTCATTGCTGGAACTTTCCACCAAGAACGCCAAGGAGTTCATGCTTCAGGCCCTCAAGCAGGAAGCCCTCAAGAACCCTGAAGAAAAGAAGAGCATAGGCGTTGAGATGCTCAAGAGAGACCTTCACCTGAAAGAGTATCCTATTCACATAGAGTGCTTCGATAATTCCAACATCCAGGGAACTGATCCGGTTGCTTCCTGCGTGGTATTCCGCAACGGAAAGCCTTCCAAGAAAGACTACCGCAAATTCAACATCAAGACCGTTGTCGGCGCCAACGACTTTGCCTCTATGTATGAGGTTGTATATCGCCGATATTCCAGACTGATGGAAGAAAACAGGGAAGACCTTCCTCAGCTTGTTGTTGTGGATGGCGGAAGGGGCCAGCTGGACTTTGCCCACCAGGCTCTCAAAGATCTCGGCCTGGAAAAGGACATCCCTATCATAGGCATAGCCAAGCGTCTGGAGGAACTGATCCGCCCTGGCGATCCTAACCCGCTCTTCTTGGACAAGAATTCCCCGAGCCTGAAGATAATTATGCAGCTCAGAGACGAGGCTCACCGATTCGGCATCACTTTCCACCGCAGCCTAAGGCTCAAGCGCCAGACAAAATCCGAGCTAAAGGAAATCAAAGGCATTGGAGACGCCACTTCAAAGAAGCTTCTCCAGCATTTCAAGAGCGTGGAAAGAATCAAAAAAGCCACTGAAGCGGAACTGGCCGCCGTTATCGGCAAATCTGCCGCAAAGAAAGTGTTCGCTCACTTCAACTAAAAATCCCCCGGGGTGGTGGTGTAACGAATTATTTTACGATTTGTAACATATGTTTATCTGTATTGAGTCTGTCTCAAAAGAAGCCCGCGTCTAAATTTGAATTATAATTAATTCAAAAAAACAGGCTTATGCTTACTATTCGCGACCTGGAGCCACTTTCTTATCTGGCTCCTAAAATCAAAATCTACGTATGCAATCCGGAAGGGATCATATGCACCAGTGGCGACACAGAGAGTTACCACGACGGTGAAGAATATGGTGACGATGATTTCACTTCAAACTAGGAGGAACGGAGGAACTGCCATGAAAAAGATACTTGCAATTATTCTCGCGATTAGCGCGGGATTGTTTGTTTCCTGCACCCAGGAAGACAATATCGAGACAAAACCAGAAGTTGAAGTCTCCAAGGGACCGGTTTTCACCGCCACCACCGAACCGACTACCAAGATAGCTCTGGAAAAGGAAGGCGACACCTACAAAGTCTTATGGCGCAGCGGAGACATGATTGCCGTAAGAAATTACGTTTTTGGAACTCCACCTGTAGGATTCTACACTACGACCAGCAACACGTCCCATGGTGATTTCACCTACCACAGCGGAACCGAGTTGACAACCGGGTCTTACTATGCTTTTTATCCCGCAGAATACTGGAGTGAACAAAATGCGGCATATCCGATTACCCAGAATTACACCCCTGGAGTTATTAAGGCTCCTATGTTTGCATACAGCACTACCACAAATCTTCAGTTCAAGAATATCGGCGGTTTGATCAGAATAAACCTCAAGACGCCTTTGACGGGAAAGAAGATCAAGAAAATCTATCTCTATTCCTCAGCCCAGAGCTTGAGCGGCACCATTACAAACATAACCTCGCTTAACAGCAATCCCACCGCAACTGTTGACAAAAACAGTCCGGCCCAGCATCCTGTGGTTCTGGATTGTGGCAATAACGGTGTAGAGATAGGTTCAGACCCGATACCATTCTATATAGCGGTTCCGGCAAACACATATACCGATCTCACAATTGGTGTAATAACTGTAGAAGGCATAAAGCAGACATACACCCTGAATTCAGACAAAAGCATAGTGGTTGAGAGAAATTCCATCGCAGACATTACCCTTACTTTCAACAAGGATCCAGAAATTACCGACCTCAGCGAGAACGGCACGGCCAATACCTATATAGCAATGCCGAGAGGCTATTATAAGTTCAAGGCCACCGTAAAAGGTAACGGCGGTCTCGATCCTGTTACCGGAACAACGGCCACGGAGATAAACAAGAACGACATCAGCGGAGTTACCGTACTGTGGGATCTTAAGCAGAGAGGCAATGTCGTATACCATGACGGAAAGATGCAGGCCCATGATATTTATTATCACGACGGCTATGTATATTTCTATAAAAACTACAACCTTGAAGGAAACTCTTATGTGGCCATTTTCAAAGACAAGGAAGGTGGAACTGACGGAGTTTACGACAAGGATATAGACGAAATACTTTGGAGCTGGCTCATCTGGGCAACCACTCCGGGCACCGTGGTTTACAACGGCAATCAGTTCCTGGACCGCAACATCGGTTCGGTAACAACTGGAACTTTCGACGACGGAAGCTACACCGCAGGTTTCAGCTATCAGTGGGGAAGACCTGCCCCGTTCGCGTCTTCATTAGGGCAGGCATATACTCCTTTCAATTACGTCCCTCCAAGAACCTCTGTCTTCTCATTTGAGAACATAGGAAACGGAACTACAGTAGACCACGCCATCTCACATCCAGTCACATTCTTCTACCATGGCAGCAGAAGCAACTGGATGCCGGATAATGCAACTTGCATGACCCTTTGGTCTGATAACGAAAAGACCATCTACGACCCGTCTCCTGTAGGTTGGAAAGTTCCTTCAAAGGCCCAACTGACCGGAATAACATCTGCAATATCCTTCTATGGATCCGGTTTTATCGGCCCTGGCAGCAGTTCAGATTTCGGATATGGAAATCCAGGCTCCGTATTGCTATGGAGCAGCACCTGTGACAACAGTGACGGTTTCATTGGAGCCTGGGCAAACGCTTATGGCTCAATGTATAAAAAATATAGTAGCTGGCCTGACGTATATATGATGTCCGGAATGCCTATCCGTCCGGTTCGGGATGAGGCTTCTTTGACATACGCAGACCTGAGTGCAGAGGAAACAGCCAACTGCTACATAATTTCCAGTTCCGGAGACTATAAGTTCAAGGCTACCGTAAGAGGTAATGGAGCTGCTACGCTTGCAGGCGTCAGCAAAACCATAAGCGCTTCTGAAATCGCTTCGGCTAACCTTCTTTGGGCAAGTTACGGAACCACTACCGCCCCGGTAGAGGGTGAAATGCTGTACGGCGTACGCTATGAGGACGGTTATGTATATTTCCGCGTTCCTGAAACCTTCCATGAAGGCAATGCGGTAATTGCCATCAAGAATTCCGGCGGAACGATTCTCTGGAGCTGGCATCTGTGGTTTACCGTAACAGACCTTGCCTCTCTTGCCCAGACTTACAATAGCGGCGCCGTATTCATGGACCGCAACCTGGGAGCGTTGACTAGAACCCATAGCAACTCCAACACCTTCGATTACGGTCTTATGTACCAGTGGGGAAGAAAAGATCCGTTCCAGAACTCCGTTTCCCCTGGTTTTACCAGCGGTTACGTATCTTCAAGCGACTGGGCTACCTGTTACATTCCGGCTACTCTTGGAACAGCGGAATCCCGTGCCGTTGTGTCAAACCCTACAGTTGCCTCAATGGTTGCTTATCCAACTACATTCAGTAACGGATCTTACTTTAACAGTTCTTTAGACCGCGACAACTGGGCTACAGACATTACCGAAGATCTGTGGCAGGAAAGCAAAACCATCTTTGACCCTTGTCCTTCCGGATGGAAAGTACCTGACAAGAGCGCCTGGAACGAAACGTTCGTCGGTTGGCTGAATGGGCATAGTTTCTATCAAGACGGTTTTTATATTGACGAAGGTGGAATTAAATGCCGCTTCCCTGGTATTGCCGCCCGTATGCCACAAGTTGTCTATGGTTCTCATTCGGGTACAAGCTATAAGCTTATGAATGGAGAGGGAGCTCTTGAAAGAACAAGTTATTATCATGTTCTCGTATGGGCTCAAAACGGTGTGCTGTTAAAAGAGAAATTCTATTTCGAGGATGATGGTATTTATGGTCTCACCTCCAACCCTACCGGAGTTTATAACTATTCCGATTTTGGAAACGTCCGCAATTTGTACAAGACCAGAGGCGGTAGCGTACGCTGCGTAAGGGAATAGTTTCTTTCAATGAATTATTATAAAAAGATTATCTCGATGAAAAAGGCGGGGGAGAAGATTATGGAGAAGGAGATTTCAATTCTTAATTGCGGAGGAAGAGTTATGAAAAAGTTATTTGTATTTATTACCGCCCTTAGCCTAGGCCTGTTCTTCTCCTGCTCAAAGGAAGACGCCGTAACAGGCGAACCTGAAACCCAGAAGGGAAAGGTGGTGTTCAGGGCAACCACAGAACCCGCAACCAAGACCGCGCTGGAACAGGACGGGAGCTCCTACAAGGTTGTGTGGCAGAACGGAGACCGGATAACCGTAGTGGACGGGGCTTCAAATGTCGGAGTTTATTCAACGACAAGCACCACCACCCGTGCCGATTTCACTTTTGAAAGCGGAACGGAAGCCACAACTCCGAATTACAAGGCATTCTATCCGGCAACCATGTACAACAGCGGAACCCCAACCCTTCCGGCAACCCAGAACTATGCAGAGGGCAACATTTCCGGCTCACCGATGTATTCGGAGAGCGGCACGGAAAGCCTGGCGTTCAAGAATATCTGCGGAATCATCCGGCTGAATGTAAGCACAACCCTCAGCGGAAAGAAGGTTAGAAAAATCATCCTTTCCGCAGACCAGGGGATGAGCGGGGCAATCACCAACGCCGCAACTCTCGCTGCAGACGGCTATGTGGCAACCGTTTCCGGAACGGCTGGTGTAACTCTGGATTGCGGAGAGAGCGGAGTCAGCATAGGCAGCACGGCCACTCCGTTCCATTTCTCCGTTCCGGCAAACACCTACACCGGCCTGGAGATTACAGTTATCACCACAGACGGCCTTTCACAGACACGCACCCTAAAGTCCGGCAAAAGCATTGTGGTGGGGAGAAGCAGTCTTGCCGGCATCTCACTGTCTTTTAATGACATTATGCTGGTAATCGATTTAACCGAGTCCAATGACGAGGTAACCATTCCGGCCGGGGTTAACGCCAAACTGATTGGCAGCAACATTAACCGGAGTGTTATCATAGAGGGTGGCGGCTCCACCGTTTATCTGGATAATGCTACTATGTCCAAAATCAATGTTCAGGACGATGCTATCATTGAATTAACCGGGACAAATGCTATCAATTCTTCTTATAACAACCCTATCGATATAAAAGAAGGAAGTACCGTAACCTTCAGAGGAGACGGCACCATCAATCTATACGCTTATTATTGTTCCGGGGCAATTGCTTGTGAAAACAATAATGCCAACATAGTCATTGAGGGTGGCACTTTGAATCTGGTTGCCGGAGCAGGAGCAATCCACGCAATCAGTGCAGGAGGTTTAACAATCTCAGGGGGAACAGTAAGCACCAGCGGTAACATTTATGCAGAAAAGGATGTTACCATTTCCGGTGGAGAGGTTAACGCAATAGGCGGCGCCCAAGGAATATATGTAAATGGCGGGGATCTGCTTATCACCGGAGGAACGATTGTCGCCGAACAGACGGAAGGTCTTTCCTGGGGAAGCGGACCGAACGCACTTGTTGCGGGCATTGTTGTAAACACTAAAGACGGAGGCGGAGCCGAAGGCGGCAACCTGACCATTTCCGGCGGTACCGTCAACGCCATCGGGCATATCGGTCCCGGCATTGGTTCGGTCTGGACCCGAAGCGGCTGGTCTTATTCTTCCTGGACAAAGAGCATTGTAATTTCCGGCGGTACGGTAACTGCCAGCACGGAAGCTTCTGACTTTGGAGCCATACATTACAGTGGCTTTGGAAATGCGACAAGATGCGACGTGATCACCATTACCGAAGGAATCACTAAACTTACCCTGATCAAGGGAGCCACCGCCGCCAAGATGTTCAGTTCCGGCGATGTTTCAGCCACATTTACGGTTGACGGCAAAGACATGACCGGATACCTGACTGACCCCGCTTCTGTTGACTGGACCTTTGACCATATCCAGCGGACAGTCTCAACAACAACTAACGAAAACGACACCTGGACATTTACAAAGAAATAATCTATATGAAAACTATCGCGAAAAAGGTTTATGAATCCCCCTACATAAGGATTTATGAGGTAACTCAGCAATGCGTTCTCTGCCAAAGCGGAAACACAGAGAATTACGATACCGGAGAAGAGTATGATGACGATGATTTTACTTCTTAATCGCGGAGGAACTGTCATGAAAATGATATTTGTCATCATTATCGCGATAAGCGCAGGATTCCTCTATTCCTGCTCAAAGGAAGACGCCGTAACAGGGGAACCTGAAACCCAGAAGGGAAAGGTGGTGTTCAGGGCAACCACAGAACCCGCAACCAAGACCGCGCTGGAACAGGACGGGAGCTCCTACAAGGTTGTGTGGCAGAACGGAGACCGGATAACCGTAGTGGACGGGGCTTCAAATGTCGGAGTTTATTCAACGACAAGCACCACCACCCGTGCCGATTTCACTTTTGAAAGCGGAACGGAAGCCACAACTCCGAATTACAAGGCATTCTATCCGGCAACCATGTACAACAGCGGAACCCCAACCCTTCCGGCAACCCAGAACTATGCAGAGGGCAACATTTCCGGCTCACCGATGTATTCGGAGAGCGGCACGGAAAGCCTGGCGTTCAAGAATATCTGCGGAATCATCCGCCTGAATGTCAGCACCACGCAAACCGGAAAGAAAGTGCGGAAGATTGTCCTTTCCGCAGACCAGGGAATGAGCGGAACCATTACCAACGCCGCAACCCTTGCAACTGACAGTTATGCGGCAGCAGTTTCCGGCACTGTTGGCATTACGTTGGACTGCGGAGAAAGTGGAGTGGAGATTGGCAGCACAGCTAAACCATTTCATATAGCTGTTCCTCAAAACTCTTATTCATCGCTGAGTATTACAGTTATTACAACGGATGGAGGATTTCAGGTGCGCACAGCCAACAAGAATATTGCAATCACCAGAAGCAGCATAACAGACATTACACTGGCCTTCAACAATATGCAAAGTGTAGGCGGGTTGGTTCACTACTGGCCGTTTGACGGAAATGCCAAAGATATCGTGGGCGGCGTGGATGCAACCGTTTATGGAGCAACGCTGACTACAGACCGTTTCGGAAACGAGAACGGCGCTTACTATTTTGACGGCAATGACAAAATGATTGCGCCTGGTGCTGCCGAGTTTGGAACCTCTTCATTTACGGCAAATATCTGGGTGAACAGCACTCAAACTTATGGCTCCGGAAACCTGATGAGGACAGATGGCGGATATTACAAAGGATGGCTGCTCCGTTTCAACGGAGGAAGGCTTGAAATCTGGGAGGGCAGAACCAGCAACTATGCATTTGTGTCCAGCACTTCTTATGCTGACGGCAACTGGCACATGGTAACCTTTGTAAGGGATGTGGAAAATAAGGTCGGTAAACTTTATGTGGATGGAAGCTTCGTCGGTTGCTATAACATGACCGGCAGCATCAACGACGTTAGTAATGAACTCCGTTTCGGAACTTATGGAGATGGAGAATATTACAGCGGCAAGATGGATGACGCCCGTCTGTATGACAAGGCCCTTAACGATGCGGAGGTGTTGGCTTTATATAATGACACCGACCCTTATACTGACCTCAGCAAGACAGAAGCGGCAAACTGTTATCTGGTTCCCGCTGCTGGAATGTACAAGTTCAAGGCTACAGTAAAGGGAAACGGTGCTGCAGATTTGGGTGGCATAAGCAAGGATACGGATCCAGCTGACATAAATACCGCTTCTCTCGTTTGGGCCACTTTCAACACGACGGTTGCTCCAGCCGATGGTGAACTCATTAAGAATATCTGTTATTCTAATGGCTATGTATATTTCTCTACTGGCGATACTTACAAGGAAGGAAACGCTCTTGTAGCCATAAAAAACGCATCTGACAACATTCTCTGGAGTTGGCATCTGTGGTTTGAAAGCGACAACCTTGTATCCTTGGCCCAGACTTATCCGACTTCCGGTTATGTGGTGATGGACCGTAACCTTGGAGCCTTGACCAATTGCTATGCTGCAGATAATGCCCTTGATTTCGGCTTTGCCTATCAGCATGGCCGTAAGGATCCGTTCATGATGACTGCATCCAGAACAACTTATACACAACTCGGAGTTTTAGGTACCTATACGTCTTCTGCCGGATCTTCTACCGTCGCAAGCAGCATAGAGCGTCCAACCGTTGTTTTCGGAACAGATTCCTGGGGAGGAAACTCGGATCTCTGGTCTGCAGCATCCAAAACATTATTTGACCCATGTCCTCCTGGTTGGCATGTTGCACCGGGAAATCTGGTTTCAGGGCAATGGAGTTTGTTTACTATCCCGGACAACGACTGGAGTACTTATCACGGGCTTATGTTCAACGGCGTGGCTTGGTGGCCTGCTACTGGAGACCGATGGGGAGCCAATCACAATAACACAGGAACAACCCTTCGTGTCTGGGCTGATATCAGCGGGTGTGATATTGCATCAGACAATGGATCAACTCCACATAGAGATGTTTCCAATCCCGGCCATGGCTACAGCGTACGCTGCGTAAGGCAATAATTGCTAAATTTGGCTTAGGAATACTTCTGGAAAACTATGAAGCTTTGGAAAGCTTTTGCCATATCACTTCTTTTAGCCGCCTGCTCCACAAATAAGGGGAGCGGGCCGGCTGCGGTTGAAGTGGACGGCGTGGTTTTCCAGAAAATGGAAGTGGAGAAGCTTCCAGAGCTCAACCATAACAGGGGCGGACACTTTACCGTTTGCCTGAATGGAGAATTGACCGTTTTCGGAGGCCATACAGACGGCTTCGTTCTTGACAGGACCGCAGAGTATTTCAAAGACGGCAAGTGGACTGAGATCCCGATGCTTTATCCTCACGATTTCGGCTTTGCCGTAAAGCTTCCGGACGGAAAGATGATGCTGGGCGGTGGGGCCGCGGAGAATTTCGGCATCGGGCAAAGCTGGGGAGTGGAAATCTATGATCCTGAAACACATTCCTTCACGCCTGCAGGAATTCTCGAGAGGAAGAGAACAGGAGCCTCGGCGATGGCATTCAAGGACGGAAGGGTTATCATAAGCGGCAACTGGTATCACGACGACGACATAGAAGAATATTTGCCGGGCAAGGGCTTTTCCTTTGTAAAGCCTGTTGCCGTCCAGAGGAATCTGCCTTCTATTCTTCAGACAGACTCGTCTCAGGCGATTATCTTTTCTTCAAAAGGTGTCCGTGGAGATACAATCGGCATTACTGTTGACCGCCTGTATGGAGAACCATTCGAGGAGCCGCTGCTTGAAGAATGGAAAGTTCTGTCTATTTACAACCCTTCCAACTCAAGCGACTATTCAATCGGAGACTATACCTATCTGATTCACGTTATCAGAAAGGCAGACGGGCAGGATGCCATAATGAAAGTGGCCGGAGAGCATTTTTCCCTTTTAGAGACGGAAAAACCTATTCCTCTGCAAGGACTTGACGGATTGAAAATTACCTGGGGACTCAAAATAAAGGTAAACCGGAAAAAACGGACTGCCGTCATGATGGGCGTCGATGAAAAATCCCGTTTTTATGTTGCACAGATAAACTATGACGCAACCCTGGACGGAGGAAAGGCAAGCCTCAACCTTTACTACTCGGACATTCCTATGGAAACCCCTGTCGTCGATGAATGCTGGGACATTATGGATGACGGCCGGATCATCTTTGCCGGAGGGAATTCTCTTGACCTAAGGACGCAGCCGGCGGGGCAGGATAATTTCAAGACCGCCTCGAATGTCTATGCCTTCAGCACCCAGCCGAAGGCAAACGGCACCAGCACTCCTTGGCTCTGGTTTGGCAGCGGATTCATTGTTGTCGTCGGCTGTATCTTCCTGGCTTACCGCCTGATGAGGAATAAATCCAGGGAAGAGGAAGAGGCTGACACCTCAGAAGCCGCAAAGAAATCAAAGCAGGAACTGCAGGAACAGATTTCCAAGCTCATCGAGGAAAAGGAACTTTTCAGGAAGAAAGACATACGCATCAGCGACATAGCCTCTGAACTCGCCACCAACAGGACTTATATCAGCCTCATTGTAAACAGTTCACTGGGAACCAGTTTCTCGGACCTTATCAACACTTACCGCATAGAATACGCCCAGAAACTGATGACGGAACATCCGGAGATGTCACATACGGAAGTTGCGGAAGAATCAGGGTTCTCTTCCAGAACCTCGTTCCTCCGCACCTTCAAGTCAAAGACGGGCCAGTCCCCTACCGAGTGGAAGCAATCCCGGACGGTTTAATAGAAAGCTATTCCAAGAAGCTTCTCCAGCATTTCAAGAGCGTGGAAAGAATCAAAAAAGCCACTGAAGCGGAACTTGCCGCCGTAATAGGCAAGGCCGCCGCCAAGAAGGTCTTCCTCCATTTTTCCTCCTGATATAGGCCAGTAGCGGATTCTTTTACGATTTGCAACACACATTTATTGGATGTGTGGCAACCCCTTTTGTCATCAACAAATACTTTTACAAAAAAGTTTAATAAAGAAAATTATGGATATTCTTTTCAAAAACACAGGAAAAATGCCCTATTGGGCTCCCGAAGTCCGTGTATTTCGGGTTTCTTTAGAGACTGGCATTCTAGGTCTCAGTGGCGATAATGCTGACTTAACTGGAAGTGGAGTTGATGAAAGCGAGGCAGATGACAACGGTAATAATGTTTGGTAGTATTATGAAAAAGATTTTTGCAATTGCATCATTGGCTTGTTTAGCAACCTTATTATCCGGTTGCTCTCATGAATTATTGGAAGAACCTGTTCCTGAAAAAGAAGCCATCTCAGGAAAAGACGCAAATGCCATTACTCTCACAATTTCTGCTGTAACCAAAAATCCTCAGGTTGCTTCTTCAACCGGAACTAAAATATCCTTTGGCTCAGCAGATGCCACCTGGGAAACGGGAGACAAGATATATCTAATCAAGAGTGATGGAACCACAATAACACTAACTCTCAGCGATGGTGCCGGAACAACCAGCGGAACATTCACGTCAATAGATCCGGTCAGCGCTGGCACTTATATCCCTTACGCCGTGAGTGCTACATCTTTGTCAAAGGGATATGTCAGCGTTTCTTCAGGAGTTATAACTTTGAATCTAGCGAATCCGGGAGGTGGCACCTTGGCGGAAGCTCTGGAACACGACATCTTGAAAGGAACAGCTATAACTTTAACAAAAGGGCAGACATCGGCAAGCGTGGGTGGTCTTAACATTCATATTTTAAGTTTCTTGAGATTCAGATTCAGCTGTGCTTCCAAAGCAATACCTACAATAGGCATGAATTCCACTGGAGGAATAAACAAGGTTGTTACCATAGCAGCTAATGGAACTGTAACTGGCAGCGACTCATCAACAGGGGTCTTTGAAGTAACTTCTTCTGATGATGGTGCTGGCGTATATTCCGGTTACTTTGCCATATACGACAAGACAACCGTCAGTCTTTTGGCTCACGCCACCGATGAGGATGGCGGAATGTATACTCGTCTGGTTTCTGCAAAGGATGTTGCCGATTATGATGCAGGAAAAGTCTATGGCAAGACTTACACTCTAAGCGACGCAATGGTAACCTCCGCCTCTGAAGGAACTCTCAGCGAGCAAACCTGGGAAAATCTTGGCCTGAGCGTAAAATGGGCTAAGTTCAATTATGGCTCGACGGATGAATATTCTTACGACAGGAATGTAGGAAACTGTATAGACAGAGGAGAGTGTAACATACCATCCGATTGGGCAAATTGGCGCTTCCCTACCAGAGCTGAGGTTCAGGAACTTTTCTATGCAAGTCAAAGGACTTGGATTACAGGTTCAAACAACGGAGTGAAATTCAATAGCAATGGAAATTATGTTGCTATGGGGGCCGGTGGAAGGTATCGTTGCAATGATGGAAGCGGAAGTTGGGAGTACGGCGTTGGATCAGACGTGTATTTTTATATTGATGAAGGAGTAAGCTCTTCTTATAGCCACACTGTTAGGGTATGGGCAATTATCGGCAGTTCCGGCAATTCTTTGGGGTTTGGCAGCACAAATGCTGAAGACCGAAACCATTATTACTGGAATGATGTTGCCATGCGTCTAGTCTGTGACTACTAAAGGACTTGTTCTTGTTTTGAAGATTGTTTTTAAATTTGTTGAGGATGCCGTTTCCTATTAACGGCTTCAACAAGATATTTATGAGAAATCCGTTCTTGATAGCATTCTTGCTCATAGTCTCCGCCTGCTCTCAAGCTCCTGAGAGCGGGCAAAAGGCTATTGAGATGAATGGCTACAGGTTCCTGAGGCTGGAGACGGAAAAGCTGCCAAGCCTTAACCAGCCTCGCGGAGGACACGTGGTAGCGTATCTGAACGGAGAACTCACCGTTTTCGGCGGGCATACGGACGGGTTTATTCCGCTAAAGACGGCGGAATACCTGAGCGGCGGAAGATGGATTGAGGTGCCGATGCTCTATCCTCACGATTTCGGTTTTTCTGTAAAGCTGCCGGACGGAAGTATAATGATTGGAGGCGGCTGCGTGGAAAACTTCGGAATCGGGCAAAGCTGGGGAACAGAAATCTATGACCCCAAGACTCACGCCTTCGAACCATCCGGAGTTCTGGACCGCAAAAGGACAGGGTGCTCTGCGATTGCCTTCCCAGACGGAAGAGTCCTGGTTACAGGCAACTGGTACGCCGACGACGATATGGAAATCTACGAACCCGGAAAGGGATTTTCTTTCAAGAAGCCGGTTTCTGTCCAAAGGAGAAGTCCACTGATATTGCAGACAGACTCGTCTCAGGCCATTGTGCTTTCATATCTGGGCAACAGGGGCGACACCTGCCAGATGATCGCCGACCGCCTGGAAGGAGAGGCTTTCCAGATTCCTCTGCTGCACGAGTGGAGCATTTTTCCGCCAATAAACTTTTATGACTCCAGGATTTCTTCTATCGGCGATTACACCTATCTGATACCTGCAAAAAGGAAGATTGACGGCCGGTTCGGAATTCTAAAGGTTTCCGGAGAACAGTTCTCGCTGCTGAATATGGAAAAGCCGCTGCCAGAAAAGGGAGTTGAAGGAGATTCCGTGGCCTGGGGACCGAAAATCCAGGTGAACCGCCAGACAAGAAAGGCTTATCTTGTAGGATATGACCTGAAGAAAAACTTCTATGTCGCCGAGATTGACTATGACGCGACTCTGGATGGCGGAAAGGCAAGCATTGTCTTGTATTATTCCGATATCCTGAAGGATTTTTCACAGATTGACGAGAGCTGGGATCTTTTGGGAGACGGCAGAATCGTTTTGGCCGGAGGTTGTTTCTTCGGAGAATCCGGGGGGGCGCTCGTGGCAGACAATTTCAAGACAAACAGCTGCGTATTCGTCTTCAGCACCAAGCCAAAAACAAAGAGCCTGATTCCTTTCTGGATTATTGCAGCTTGCATAATTGCCGTAATAGGAATAACCGCCTTGCTCTACTCCCTTCTCCGCAAAAAGCCTGAAGAAAAAGAGGAAGAGAACAACCCGGCCGCCAGTAAACCGGACCCTAATCTAGAAGAGCAGATTTCACGGCTGATAGAAGAAAAGGAACTGTTCAAGAAAAAAGACCTGAGAATCGGTGACATTGCATCTGAGCTTGCCACAAACCGCACTTACATAAGTTTGATTGTAAACAGCTCTCTGGGAACCAATTTCTCAGACCTTATAAACGGGTACCGCATAAAATACGCCCAGATGCTTATGACAGAGCATCCTGAAATGTCCCACACAGACGTGGCGGAAGAATCCGGCTTCTCTTCCAGAACATCCTTCCTCAGGACCTTCAAGGCCAAAACCGGAATGACTCCTACCGAATGGAAGGAATCCAATTCGGCGTCTTAATAGATGGTGATTCCCAAAAGCAGGGAGCAGAAATCTTTGCCGCCCTTGCCGCCGTATGTGGCAGGAGTGGAGTTGCCGTAGTCTCCAGGCTTGTTGGTTCTGGCATAACGGACTCCTATGTACATCGGGAAGCCAATTCTCAGGAAATGGCCCCTCAGCATAACATCCGCTCCAAAGGAATAACGGTCTTCCCATTGGTAGCGGATTGTTGGAGCAGTGCCGGCTCCTCCGCCCGCAGCTCTCTGGAAATCAACCTTTGAGTAATCTATAAACGGTATCAGCTGCAGCTGCTGCAAATATGCAATCGGTCCAAGAGACACATCGCCGAGATAAATTGGAATTGCATAATCAGCCGTTGCCCTGATGTAGTTTCTTCCAAAGAAGTCTTCTGTATATCCCCTAGGAAGATCTATATGGTTATCTAGCCAGTATTTTTTGCCATTGACATCCTGCCTCTGATAGGCCGCACTGAGCCTCAGCCCCTGGTTGAAAGTCAGGCCCGGAACATATCCGTAAACGTAGGCAGAGTACTCAGAACCAAAGTTATCACCTCCCTTTGGGCTCAGCGATGAGGCCACCCTGGCTCCGATTCCCCAGCGAGGGAACACCTGCGCCTTGGCTACTTCCAGAGACTTGTAGGCACCCAAAGACATATTCAGCTGATGGCGGCTGAACTGCTCTATCCTGTAGCCAGTTGGAGACGTGGCGTCTTTTTCCAGTTCCGCCTCATCATTGCGGTAAGACCAGCCGACCATAGGAGTAATGCCGCTGCTCCAGCCAGCTCCGTTCCAAGACAGAGGAATGTAGGCGGCAGCATAGCTTCTCAGGGAGAATTTGTCTTTGTCGTACATTATCCTGTCGTTGAAATGCACCGTTCCCTCAATTACAGGATACCAGCCGCTCCAGTTGACGGTGGCGTGGCCGGAGTGAAGCCTTTTGGTCTTGCCCAGCAAACCGTCTCGCTTTTCATAGCCGTAGCCTAATGAAGCCCGCATAGTTCCAAGAGTGTTCTGCGTATAGACAGAAACGCCAGGCAAAGCCTCATCGTAGAACTCCTCAAAGTCTCCTTCCGTAACGCCGGTAAACTCTGCATATACAGGCGCCCAGGAATGCAGCTTGAAAAGGTTGGCGGTTTTGCTGTAATCCGTCTCCTTGAAGTCTGCTGTGTTTAGGGCAGAAGCATATTCTTCCACTTTCTTGCCGTACTTCTCCTGATACTGCTTTGTGAGTTCCTCTGCCAGCGGATAATTGTATTCCATCTTAGGATCCACTGCTATGGACACCAGCTTTTCCTTGAACGGGAATTCTCCAAGGTCTCCCACTTCTTTTATCACATAAAGGCTTTCGTCTTCACCGATAGAATAGCTTGTAACATCCCCCACTTGACAGGCAAGCCTTATTTCCTTTGTCTGAGGGTTCATCCGGCAAAGAACAGGAACTCCAAATCTGTCTGTGATGAAGAAAAGTTCTCCGTTATAATACTTGAGATCTTTCATAATGTGGAAAGACGGCGGCAGAATGTTTTCTGTTTTTGAGGTGTTTATTTTTTCTATGCTCATTCCTTCTTTGCCCAGAAGGATGCAGTAAACTTCATTCTTCTCTCCAAATGCATATGAAGTCACCTGCCCGTCAAAAGTGTTGAAAGACGGATTAAAGTCTGCATTTCCATTAACGCAAGTAATTTCGGAAAACATCTTCTGTTCTCCCGTTGATTGGTCTGGACTATAGGAAAGTGCATAGAGCGCATCGTTTCCGTTTGTGCTGGCAAATTGTGGAAGATAACGAGATTTCGAATCGTCGAAAGATTCCAGCTGTCTTGTTTTCAGGTCATAAGACATTATCGCATATTTAGAGTGCAGTCCCCAGCGTGGATCGGTGTTGCACTCGCTCCACCAGATTTTGCCGTCGTGATAAGCAATAGGCCCCAGTTCACATTCAAAAGCGCGGAGAGCCTTTTCTCTCCAGACATTTTCTTCCTTTACAAGAAGAACCAGCGTTGCCGGGCAGGTATAACTTTCAGTAACGGCTATGACGGAGTCTTTTCCTACGGCAGTAATGCTCTGGTATTCTGTAAAGTATCCTTTCTTCAAACCGGTTCTGGAAAGAGGGCGGTCCAACATAGATTCTCCCAAATCTTCAGACAGGGTTTCTTCAAATTCCTCGTTTTCGTTTAGTTCTACAAATTCTTTCAGCAAACTGTCTTTGACATATTCTCTATGAGTCTTGCCTGTATATTCCTTGAAGGCAGAAGCCACCACGTTTGCACTAACAAAATGCAGGGGTTCGTAGTTCAGAATCTTGTGAGCCAGATCAACATCTCCGCTATGATGGCGGGCCATTGCGTTTATCATATAGCCGGTTGTATAAGGGCTTGGAGAATAAGCCTTTACGCTTCCAAAACGCCAGCGGTCCCAGCTGCGGTTCTTGCCGTAGAAATGATCTCCAGCGTCTTCTCCTTCCGGAACAATGCACTTGAGGATTTCGCATAGGAATATGCCGCTGCGTCCTCTTCCACCGTGACTCATTTGGGTTTCAGCCACAACGGCCTCTCCTTCAAGAAACCACCTGGACGGATAGATGCCGGAAACGGCTCCTATGGCCTGGTCTCCAAAGGCCCAGTAAAGAACCTTGAAGAAACCGCGGTTCATATGCGCCATCTGCCAGGCGTGCCTTCCCTCGTGGCTTGCCAGAGACAAATCCCATGGCTCAGACGATATAGCTTCAAGTGGCGGCTGGGAAAAGAAGTCTATCTGCCTTGGGGCCCATACGGTAATTCCGTTGCTTTCAGCATTGAAAGGGTGCAGCACCAAAGGAAATCTTTTAGGAATACCATATGTGTATTTAACTGAATCGGAATAGATGCCGTAGAGGCTTTCCACTTTCTTCAGATAATCGATAGCAAGCATTTTATATCCATCACCCTTCCCGTTTTCTCGGCTTGACGGATAGATTATCTCAAAGTTCTTGCTCTGCATTTTCTTCCATTTCACGGAAGATTTTTCGCTTCCGATATCGTAATACTGGGCTGAAACTGTCGCTGAGAAAAACAACAGCAAAGAAGCCAGGCAGATTAAGCGTCTTGTTACGTTTTTGTTCATAAAGAGAAAATTTGCTTCAAATTTAGCGGATTTCATTTTTAAAACTCAACGATTAAGATTAAATTTGTTGTGATGAACATTGCAATGTCCATATTCAAGCTTCTCGGCTCTCTTGCCCTTTTCCTTTTTGGAATGAGCATGATGAGTGAAAATCTGCAGAAAGTGGCGGGAGACAAGCTGAGGGGATTTCTGGCAATGATGACCTCCAACGCCTTCAAGAGGGTGCTCACGGGTCTGACGGTTACCGCATGCATTCAGTCCTCTGCCGCAACCACTCTGATGGTGGTGAGCTTCGTGAATGCCGGACTGCTTTCACTTGCACAGAGTATTGGAGTTATAATGGGTGCCAACATAGGCACCACCGTATCCGCCTGGCTGTTCGCCCTTGTGGGATTCTCCGGAGGAGTGGCCACCGTGGCCGTTCCGCTGATTGCCGTTGGATTTATCATCACGATGGGCAAGAGCAAAAAGCGCAAGAGCCTGGGTATGATGATTATGGGCTTCGCGATAATGTTCCTCGGACTGAGCATGGTGCAGACATCCGTAGATCCGGCCATCCTGGAGAAGGTCAAGGAACTGATCAACGGATGGAGCAGGTTCGGATTCTGGAGCGTTCTGATCTGCGTGCTCATAGGAACCCTGGTTACCATAATGCTCCAGTCATCAGCCGCCACGATGGCCCTTACCCTGATGATGTGCTCCAACGGCCTGAACTTTGAACTGGGCGCCGCTCTGGTGCTCGGAGAAAACATAGGAACAACACTGACCGCCAACATGGCAGCGTCCGTAGCCAATATATCAGCACGAAGAGCGGCCGCTGGACACGCATTCTTCAACTTGTTTGGAGTGTTGTGGGTACTTATTCTGTACCATCCGTTCCTGTGGGTGGTTTCCAAGGTGATAATGGCGCTGGGGCTGGACAATCCGCTGGTCAGCGGAGCGTCAACTTTCTCCATACTGTGTTCCATTGCGATGGTGCATACGCTCTTCAACGTAAGCAACACCTGCATACTTGTGGGCTTTACGAACAAGATCGTGAAGTTCGTGACCAAGCTTCTTCCTGGCAAGCCGGAAGACGAAGGCTACAGGCTGCAGTACATCCACGGAGGGCCTCTGTCAACTGCCGAACTCTCTCTGGGCCAGGCAAAGAGCGAGATACTCCATTTTGTGAAGATTTGCCGGGAACAATACGAGTTGGCGCGTGAAAGCATCTCCACCACAGACCCTGACAAGTTTGACGAACTCTACCACAAGCTGGAGCACTACGAGCAGATAACAGACAAGATTGAATTTGAGATAGCCAAATACCTGAACGAAGTCTCCGAAGGGGATCTGTCAGAAGAATCCGCCCGTAGGATTCAGGCTATGTTCAAAGTTATCAGCGAACTGGAAAGCATCGGCGACAGCGGCTTCAACATCGGAAGAATCCTCCAGAGGCGCAACATCCACAACGCCACCTTCGACGAAGATATTGTCACCCGCCTTGGCTTTATGATGGATCTGATCTTCAAGGGATTCGATGTGATGGAGAAAAACCTCGAGCTAGGCTACACCGGCATCACGGACATCTCCAATGCCCAGGATGTAGAGCAGGAAATCAACGAGTACCGCAACAACCTCAAGGAAGAGCATCTGCTCAATCTGGAGAACAACGCCTACAGTTATCTTACCGGCACTTACTACGTGGATATGATCAACGAATTCGAGCACGTGGGAGACTTTATGATCAACATCTCAGAAGCAATTATTGAGATCAAATGATCCCAATAATTGCTTAATATAACCCCCTGCACTTTACTCCTCCACAAGAACGTAATGCTCAGCGATGGAGTTCAGCACCCTAAGCGCGTGCGGAAGAGAGGCGTCTTTGATAATGACGTTCTTGTTCTCATCCAATAGGTAAATGCTCGGCGATGTCCTCAGCGTGTAGATAGTTCCCTGGTCCAGTTCCCCTGCCGGATCATAGGCGTAAATCCAGTCCATCGGGAAATCCTTCTTCCTCTCATCCCAGAGAGCGGTCTTTCCGCCTGGAGAAACTGCCAGAACTTTCATCACTCCCATTCCAATAAGATTGAGAATCGGGTCTGCGGTCTTCATAGTCTCCAGAGCCTGGCGGCAGTTAGGGCAATCCGGATCGTTGAAGAAAACAAGAAGATATTCAGCGTTGATATTGTACAGGGTGGATTGCTGCCCGCCGGATGTGGCATAGCGGAAGTTGGCGGCAGGCGTTCCCACGCGGTTCTTGTTGCATATGGCTACCTGCCAGCGGAAAGAGTCCTTTACGTTGTTCGGTATCGCTGAGCAAGCTCCTATGCCTTCCAGAATCGGCAGATAAAGCTCATCGTCAAGAAGCGGGGAATGAGCGTCAAAGAGGGTCTTTTCTCCCACGCGCATTATCTGGTTAAGAAACGGCGGATAACCATCCTCAGCCATTTTTACAGCCTTGTCCACTAGCTTTACCATGCAGTTCTTGGCAATGGTGTCATCCACGTTTTCAATCAGGGAAACAAACCCAGTGAAAGCCTCTTCAAAAATCTGCGGACTAATTCCAAGTATTGCTGAAGTATCCGGCTTGAGCCTAAGAAGGCGGTCTTGGCTGAGGAACTCGTCCCAATAATGCCGAGCGGAATACTCCGCGGCCAAACGCTTGTCAGACGCTATTGAAAGCGGAACCTTCACCTGCGGAAAAATATTTGTCTGATACTCCAGCCCCTTCTTGCTGCAGCTATTGCAGCCGGATAAAATAAACAAGCCCGCTACTGCAATAAAAAACGTAGCAAGGGCCGCAAAAACAAGACGCTTCATAAAAATCGGATTTGTTGAGATACCAGGATTCGAACCTGGACAAACAGAACCAAAATCTGTTGTGCTGCCATTACACCATATCTCAATGCGGGTTGCAAAAGTAATAAAATTTCTTTTCAGAGGCAGCGGCTACTTGCTTTTCCGCTTGCGGGAGAAGAAGTCCGTCATTATCTTGGAGCATTCCTTGTCCAAAATTCCGCCCTGAACAATAGTCTTTGGATGATAGAGTGTTGGAGAGAACTTGGATGCTCCCCTCTTTGGATCATCGCACCCGTAAACCACCCTTCCTATCTGTGCCCAGTTCAGGGCAGCGGCGCACATAGGGCAAGGTTCAACTGTTACGTAAAGCGTGCAGTGGTCCAGGTATTTTCCGCCAAGATATGCCGAGGCGCTGGTTATTGCCTGCATCTCAGCGTGGGCTGTCGGATCCCTGAGCGTCTCCGTAAGGTTGTGCGCCCGGGCAATAATTCTTCCACCGCCGGATTTTTTCCCGTTTCTTTCTTCCTCGGCGACAATTACACAACCGACCGGCACCTCCCCTTCTTCAGCCGCAGCTTGCGCTTCTTTCAGGGCCTGGATCATAAAGTCCACGTCTATTTTAAGCTGTTCAACATCCATTTGAAAGGCAATTTTAGACACTGCAATATACGAAATTAATTCCGCTGAATTTGCCGAAATCCGACAAAATGGCAGAAAATCTGGCTTCAAGTGGGGTGGCATAGGCTTTGCCGTATTCTCATCTGCCTGTCAAAGGCTATTAAACTCGGAAAAGAGAGTTAAAAGAAATATTAAAACATACAATTATGAATATCAAACCATTAGCAGACAGAGTTCTGATCGAGCCTAAAGAGGCCGAGAAAAAGACCGCCAGCGGAATCATCATCCCTGACAACGCAAAGGAAAAACCACAGGAAGGAACAGTAATAGCAGCAGGTCCTGGCAAGAAAGACGAGCCTATGGAACTGAAAGTCGGAGACGTAGTTCTCTACGGAAAATACGCCGGCACAGAAGTTAACGCTCCAGACGGAAAGACCTATATGATCATGCGCCAGAGCGATGTTCTCGCAGTAATCGGATAATTAAAAATCAAAAGATATGGCAAAGGAAATCAAATTCAATATGGATGCCCGCGCACTGATGAAAGAAGGTGCGGACGAATTGGCAAACGCCGTAAAGGTAACCCTGGGTCCTAAGGGCCGCAACGTGGTTATAGAGAAGAAGTTCGGCGCTCCACAGATTACAAAGGACGGAGTAACCGTAGCAAAGGAAATAGAGCTGGACGATCAGTTCAAGAATATGGGTGCCCAGCTGGTTAAGGAAGTTGCTTCCAAGACCAACGACCAGGCTGGTGACGGTACTACCACCGCAACCGTTCTGGCACAGGCCATCATCAACGTCGGCCTGAAGAACGTTACCGCAGGCGCTAACCCTATGGATCTGAAGAGAGGTATAGACAAGGCCGTTGAGGCAGTAGTTGAGGATCTCAAGAAGCAGAGCCAGAGCGTTGGAACAGACTACTCCAAGATTGAGCAGGTAGGAACCATTTCAGCAAACAACGATGCCGTTATCGGAAAACTCATCGCCGATGCAATGAGCAAGGTAAAGAAGGAAGGCGTAATTACCGTTGAGGAAGCAAAGGGAACCACTACCGAGGTTAAGGTTGTTGAAGGTATGCAGTTCGACCGCGGATACATTTCCCCTTACTTTATGACAAATCCTGACAAGATGGAGGCCGTTCTGGATCAGCCTGCTATTTTAATCACAGACAAGAAGATCTCCACAATGAAAGATCTGCTCCCTATTCTCGAGCCGCTGGCAAGAGAGGGCAAGGCACTTCTGATCATCGCTGAGGATGTTGATGGAGAGGCTCTTACCACACTGGTTGTCAACCGCCTGAGAGGCACTCTGAAGGTGGCTGCAGTAAAGGCTCCTGGCTTCGGCGACAGAAGAAAAGAGATGCTTCAGGACATCGCTACCCTTACCGGCGCTATCGTAGTTTCAGAGGAGAGGGGTTTCACCCTCGAGAACTGCACTCCAGATATGCTCGGAAAGGCAGAGAAGATCACCATAGACAAGGAGAACACAACCATCGTTAACGGTGCCGGCAACAAGCAGGATATCGCAGACCGCGTTTCACAGATCAAGAAGCAGATAGAGAGCACCACTTCAGACTACGACCGCGAGAAGCTGAAGGAAAGGCTGGCCAAACTGGCTGGCGGAGTTGCAGTCCTCTATGTAGGAGCCGCTTCCGAGGTTGAGCTCAAGGAGAAGAAAGACAGGGTTGAAGATGCATTGAACGCAACCAGAGCTGCCGTTGAGGAAGGCATAATCGCCGGCGGTGGAGTTGCCTACATCCGCGCTATCGACCATCTGAAGACTCTCAAGGGAGCCAACGACGATGAGCAGACTGGTATCAACATCATCATCCGCACTCTGGAAGAGCCGCTGAGAATCATCTGCGAGAACGCCGGCGAGGAAGGCAGCGTAATCATCCAGAAGGTTAAGGAAGGAAAAGACGACTTCGGCTACAACGCTCGCGAAGGCAAGTTCGAGAACCTGCTTGCAGGCGGAGTCATCGACCCTACCAAGGTTGCAAGAGTTGCCCTTCAGAACGCAGCTTCAGTTGCCGGAATGTTCCTGACAACCGAGTGCGTGATTGCAGACAAGAAGGAAGAGAATCCTGCTCCAATGCCACCTATGGGCGGCGGCGGAATGGGCGGCATGATGTAGTTGACCTTTGAAACAGGAAAAGAAGAGAAGGCTGGCTTGGTCTTCTCTTTTTTTTTAACCTCCGTTTTCTTATATTTGCACCGATAACCAATACTATTAGATACTTGGAACCTCCCAGTTCAATACTGACGCTGCTAGCCAACTCCCCGGATGAAGTGCCCCTATCGGGTAACACGTGGGAAAATATCCTCATAGGAGTATTTATTCTTTTGCTGTTATTCTGCTCAGCGATGATGAGCGGAAGCGAAGCCGCGTTCTTTTCTCTCAGCCCTAAGGAAACCCAGAAGCTGAAAGACGGAGACGATTCTTCCAGCCGAAGGGTGATGAAGCTTCTGGGAAAGCCTAACCGTCTTCTCGGAACCATCCTCCAGGCAAACAATATCGTGAATATCCTGCTGGTGCTCTTGTTTTCCCTGCTGATAGACAGACTGTTCGACTTTACCGGACATCCGGTGCTGGAGTTTGTTGTCTGCACGGTTGTGGTTACCTTCATCCTGGTTCTCTTCGGCGAGGCGATGCCTAAGATTCTGGGAACCCAGTATCCTGTATCTTTCTCCAAGTTCACCAGCCTTCCGCTTTCTATCCTCAAGCATACCACCATCCCGATTGACAAGGTGATGGACAAGGTGGTAGAGAAAAGGCGCCACAACAAAACGCTCTCCGAGGAAGAAGAGGAAGATGCTTACAAGATGCTTAGCGGAGCCGTGGAGATGACTCTGACAGAAGACGCCACGCAGAAGAAACTCCTGAAGAAGATCCTCACGCTTCCGACCAAGACCGTATCTCAGATCATGATGCCGAGAGTAGAGGTGGAAACCATCAGCATGGATATGGACAACGATGAGGTAATACGCATAGCCAACGAGTGCGGTTACTCTCGCCTTCCAGTATATAAAGACAACTCCGAAGACATTCGCGGATTCCTCTATATCAAGGATATGCTGCCGTATATAATGAGCCGCAGCAAGAAGTTCGACTGGAGAAAGCACATTCGTCAGGCATACTTTGTTCCGGGATCGATGAAGATTAACGATCTGCTGGAGGAACTCCGCCAGAGAAAACTTCACCTTGCCATTGTAGTTGACGAATACGGGGGTATGGACGGCATCGTGACGATGGAAGACATTCTGGAAGAAATCGTGGGAGAAATCTCAGACGAAAGCGATGCCGCTGAGGAAAATTCCAACCCTATGCCAAAAGCATAAAAGACTGAAAATAAAACAAGAAACATAGAAGATGGGACTTTATCTTAGAAAAGATTTGAAGGGCGGCGGAACAATAGCCGTATGGGAAATAACCGAAAGCGAGAGAGAACTCCTGGACATTCTCGCCAGGGACGAGGAAGACAGAGACGAAGAACTCGAAGAGATTGCTTTGTACAAAAGCGAACAGGCAAGGCGTGAAAGGCTTTCCGTTCTGGCTCTTGTGCAGACGCTCTTTGAAGAGCCTGTTCATATCGGCCACCACGAGAACGGCGCCCCTTACATAGAAAACGACAGCACCAGAATCAGCATCACACATACCAACCGCTTTGCAGCAGTCATCATCCACCCGTCAGAGGAAGTGGGCATAGATATCGAGAGCATAAAGCGAGACTTTACGGCTGTGGAAAAGAGAGCCCTCAGTCCAGAAGAGCGCGACGACCTGATGGACAAGGAAGAAGATGATCCTGAGAAGATGGAAGAGCGCAACACCCAGCTGGCTATTTACTGGTGCGCCAAGGAAGCTCTTTACAAGAGAATGGGAAGAAACAACGTGGACTTCTCCGAAGATATGGAAGTGGACCGTTTCAGCGTCAGGGAAGAAGGCGAGATAGACGTAACCTTCAAATACCCTCAGAACGAAGAAGAAGAATTTGAGATGCAGTATGAAGTTTTCGAAGACCACGTTTTAGTCTGGATGGTAGGATAATTTAAAAAACATAGTTATGAAAAAGATTCTTTTGTTTTCAGCGATGGTTTCTTGCTTTATGTTGTTTGCCGGTGCGGCTTGCGCACAAGACAGGCAGGGAGTGGATGTTACGGGGGAGAATTGCTTTGCGATTATTGCGGGCAAGGCCACGACAGTGGACGGCAGCGTTATGTTCGCCCACAACGAGGACGATTCCGGAGAGCAGATGCTCAACGTTTACATTGTACCGGCAGGTAGCCAGCCGGCAACGACTGAAGGAGGCCTGAAAATTCCGGCTTCTATAGTTAACGGCGGAAAAAACGGAACGCCTAAAGTTAACGGCAAGTTCTTCTGGGTGGAGTTTCCTGGGATGAGCGTGGCAGATGCCGCTATGAACCAGTGGGGAGTCTGCATTGCGTCAGACGGCTGCAACTCCCGCGAAGACAAAGACGACTTTACCGATGGCGGTATCCTCTATGACGTGAGGATGGATGTGGCAAAGTACGCCCGCAGCGCAAGAGATGCCGTAAAGATTATCGGTGAGGCTGTTGAACAGTACGGGTACAAGGGAAGCGGAAGAACCTATTCTGTCGCAGACCCGAATGAAGGATGGATTGTAGCCGTGGTAAAAGGTCGCCATTGGGTTGCGCAGAGAGTACCGGACGACAAGGTGATGGCCATTCCGAACTATTACACCATCACTACTGTTAACCTGGAAGACACAGAGAACTTTATGGGAAGCTCTGATATCATAGACTACGCCATCAGTCGCGGCTGGTATGATCCTCACTCAAGGCAGGAGTTCAACTTCCGCCTGGCATACGCAGATCCAAAGACCATAGAGAGAGACGGCAACACAAAGCGCCACAAGGCTGTCATTGAATATCTTACCCAGGGCAAGTACAACTACGATCCTTATTCCGTTGAGCCAATGTTCACTCCGGCTAAGAAACTGTCCATAACGGATATGATGTATATGCTCTCTATCCATAACGAAAGGGAGAAGAAAGTCATCGTTGGCGCTCCGCAAGAACCTGCATTCGGAAAAGAAGATCCAAGACACATTCCAGGAGTATGCACAGATGTTACCATTGTTTCAACCATCTTCCAACTCCGAAGCTGGATGCCAAGGGAAACTGGCTGCATTATGTGGATGTGCCCGGGAAGACCTTGCGCAGAACTCTATGTTCCGTGGTATCTGGGAATGACAAAGGTTCCTGCCGGATGGGCAAGATTCGACGACTGGCAGGAGGCAGAGCAGCATCATTTCTCCGATGCAAAGGGTATGAAGAAAGAGTATCCAGAGCATCCTTACTGGTTCTTTACGGAACGCTGGAATCAACTGAACAGCAACTATCTCTACTGGATAGACGGTGTTCGCAAAAGAAACTACGTTCTCCAGCAGAACATTTTCTCAAAGCAGAAAGACTTGGATGAAACCCTCCCTGCAAATCTCAAGAAATCCAAGAACCGCAAGAAGGCTGAGCAGATGATGAACCAGCTTACGGATGATCTCTACAAGGAAATCCTCTCCGTCAGGCCAAAGAAATAATCCTGCGTCTATGAAGCAGCTGACATTATACCCTGGTGCAAAAATCAACATTGGCCTGTATGTATTTGAGAAACGGGAAGACGGCTTCCACGAGATAGAAAGCATATTCTATCCAGTGGGGCCGGACAACAGCAACCTGGAGTCGGACAAGCTTTCAATCTCCGTATGCGAGAACGAAAACGAGGAAACTCTTTTCTATACTGAAAACTATTCTGAAAAAGTCAGGATGATTGAGTGCGGGCTGGACTATCCGGGATATCCGCAAGACAATATCTGCGTAAAGGCTTACGAACTGCTGGACGCTGATTTCCAACTGCCTCCGGCTGTTATAGTTCTGGAAAAGCACATACCCGTAGGAGCCGGCCTTGGCGGAGGAAGCAGCGACGGAGTCTGCACCCTCAAGGCCCTGAACGAGCTCTGCGGCCTGGACCTTACGCCTGAGCAGCTGACATCATACGCCGAAAAGCTCGGCAGCGACTGCCCTTTCTTCATAGAGAACGAGCCGAGGCTTGTAACAGGAAGAGGAGAAATCCTTTCTGTTCTCAGCGATAAGGCACAAAAAGCCATCGCTGAGATAAATGAAAAATACACTGTGCAAATAGTATTTTCTCCTGACTGTTTTGTTTCAACGAAAAAAGCTTACTCCATTGTTCCAAAGCGCGACAAGCAAGCTCCGTTAACTCATTTGGAAGAGCTTGTTGCAGAGCCTGTTGACTCCTGGCAGGGAAAGATTGTCAACGACTTTGAAGCGCCGGTGTTCAAGGAGTTTCCGCAGCTTCAGAAAGTAAAAGACTCCCTTAAAGAAACGGGGGCCGCATACGTGTCAATGACAGGCAGCGGCTCCGCGATCTTCGGTCTGTTCAAAAAGGATCATCACTGAGCATTCTTTTCTTGCTCCCTGAGGGCATCAAGGTAGGATTCCTTGGAACCGCCTACATCTTCTATGAGCCATTTGGCATCTCTGAGAACAAAATTGAGAGTGCGGAACTCTGTGCCCTCATTACCGCTGCCGTCAATGTCTTTGCAGCTAAGAGCGGCTTCTGCGGTTATATGCGCATAATCCTTGATCTTGAATTCAGACGGATCTGTCAGGCTTATGGACTGCACTTCCTGGATGCTTCCCAAGCCCCACAAGGCATCGCCGTCTGAAAACTCGTTAATCTTCTCGCAGGCCTCGTAATAATCCGGAGTGAATATATCCTTGGACCATAGCTGCTCTCCGGAAAGGGACATCAGCATACCGTTAATGCTGTCATAAAGAGCAAGCGTATCCATCTGCTTTGCCTCAGGCTGAGCAACCGGAGTTTCAACAGCAGTGCTGTCTTTGGATTCTGCACCAGAATTGTTTCCCTGGTTGGATTTGCATCCCATAACAGCGGCAATAATCATTGCCGGAACCATTACTTTAAGAAGAATTGTCTTTTTCATATTCTTATTTTTTAGAGTTTATTTCTGTCATCATTTTGAACTTATGCTTCTGGCTGGTATATAGGCCATTATGAATCCTATTACCGCAACGCTCAGAAGCGTCAGAAGCACATCGGAGAACTTCACAACCACAGGATAATGGTCTATTACAAAATTCCCCGGCAACGGTATCAGATGGAACCTATGCTGCACCCAGCATAAAACCAGTCCAACTGCAATTCCTATAACCGCCCCCACCATGCAGATCAGCCATCCGTGCAAGACAAAACTCTTGCGCACAGACGATGCCGTCATTCCCATTGCCTGATAAGTCTGGATGTCCTCTTTTTTCTCTATTATCAGCATACTTAGGCTTGCCAGTATGTTCACCGATATGATTATCACAACAAACAGCAGTATCATATAGATTGCAAACTTCTCCGCCCGCATCATCTTGTAGATGGTTTCGTTCTGCTGGTAGCGGTCCTTGAGCACATAGTCACCTCCCAAGGCTTTCCGCATAGCGTTCTTTTCTTTATAGCCATCAAGAAGAAAGATCTCAATCTTGGAGCATTCCCCTTCCTCATACTCCATAAGACCACGCGCAAGACTGTCTGGAATGTATATAGTTCCTTTATCCTCAGCAGAAGAAAGACGGATAATTCCTGCTGGGCGAATTTCTTCTGAAAGCAGGCTGCTCTGGGGCATCATCAACGATATGTCATCTGTCCTGGACGGCAGATATATTTCCAGCGGAGTGAAAAACTGCGGCCGCAGCATAAGGGTCATTGCCAGATTCTCCTCCACCACAGCTCTCGGCAAATCTCCGAAAGACAGTTCAAAATCTCCGTCCACGATATTGTCCTGCAGCCTGGAAAGAGTATCGTATCCGGGCGGCACTCCTTTTATCTTGGCAATAGACTGCACTACGTCATACTGCACATAGACTGTTTCCTCCAGAACAGGGAAAACGCAGCCCGTTCCCAGTTCGGCAAAAGCAGACTTTATTTTTTCATCGCTGAGGCTGATGGTCTTACCCTTTGCCGGAACAATAACATAATCAGGAATATAGCTGTTGTATGAAGATTCAACGATCTTGTCGAATCCGTTGTAGACAGACAGTATGACTATCAGGGCCATGCATCCGATTCCTATAGCCACGGCGCTCACAATGGATATAATGTTTATCACATTGCGGTGAGCCTTTGAGAAAAGGTATCGCCTGGCTATAAAAGACGGAAGATGCATGTTATTCTTCTGTAGAAGGCTTTACCGGATCGCGGGCCAAAACATCATCTATGTGCTGGGCATAGTCCAGCGTAGTATCCTCAAAGAAAGCCAGCTCCGGCACTATCCTCAGCTGCTTTGCAACCACTCTTCCCAAGTCTCCGCGGATAGCCTTTGCCTTGTCTTCCAGAGTCTGCATCACGTCCGCTCTCTTCTCTGACGGGAAGCAGCTTATGAACACCTTGGCATAAGACAGGTCCGGACTCATCCTTACCTCGCTGACCGTTACCAGCGCTCCGCCGAAAAACGCCATTCCCTTGGAGCGTATTATCTCGGCCAGATGCCTCTGCACCTCGCGCTGCACTTTCTGCACTCTCTTGCTAACTTCTTCCATAATTTTTTCAAAATTATTCCAGATTTTCACCCCGCTCACTCAGTGAGCACCCCTCAAGGGGTATCCCGGCACTTCCGTGCCGGCCTTCGGCTTATTAATACCTGTCTGCCCTATTATTCAAAACGCAGGATGTAGTAGTTCTTCTTTCCTTTCTGCACGAGCACGTACTTGCCGTTTACCAGATGGTTCTCACAGAGGGTTCCGTTGATGTCGGTGAACTTCTCCTTGTCTATGCTCAGGCCGTTTGCCTGGATCATCTTCCTGGCTTCTCCCTTGGACGGGAACACCTGGGTGTCCACAGCCAGAAGGTCCAGGATCGGAGCCGAGAGTTTGTCCTTAGGCAGGGTGAACTGCGGCACTCCGTCAAACACTGCCAGGAACGTTCTCTCATCCAGGTTCTGCAGAGCTTCCCTGGTTGCCTTGCCGAAGAGGATGTTGGAAGCGTCCACCGCCTTGTTGTACTCTGCCTCTCCGTGTACCATTGTGGTGACTTCCTTTGCCAGGATCTTCTGCAGTACCCTTCTTCCCGGGTCTTCTCTCTGCTCGGCGATGGCGGCGTCTATCACGTCCTTCGGCAGCATCGTGAATATCTTGACATATCTCTCTGCATCTTCATCGCTGACATTCAGCCAGAACTGGTAGAATGCGTAAGGGCTTGTAAGTTCTGCGCTCAGCCATACGTTTCCCTTCTCTGTCTTTCCGAACTTGGTTCCGTCCGCCTTCTTTATCAGCGGGCAGGTCATCGCAAAGGCTTCCTTTCCGAGAATCCTGCGGATCAGCTCGCTTCCCGTGGTGATGTTGCCCCACTGGTCGCTTCCGCCAAGCTGCAGCACGCATCCCTTGTTCTGGTACAGCCACAAGAAGTCGTAGCCCTGCAGCAGCTGATAGCTGAACTCGGTAAAAGACATTCCTTCCCTGGACTCCGTACTCAGTCTTTTCTTCACGGAATCCTTTGCCATCATATAGTTTACGGTGATATGTTTTCCGATATCGCGGATGAAGTTGATGAACGTATAGTCCTTCATCCAGTCGTAGTTATTCACCAGTTCAGCCTTGTTCGGCGCATCGCTGTCAAAATCCAGGAACCTTCCCAGCTGTGCCTTGATGCACTCCACGTTATGCCTCAGCGTTTCCTCGTCCAGCAGGTTTCTCTCCGCGCTCTTCATTGACGGGTCTCCTATCATTCCGGTCGCTCCTCCAACCAGTGCTATCGGCTTATGGCCGCACTGCTGAAAGTGCTTGAGTATCATTACGCTAACCAGGTGACCTATATGCAGGCTATCTGCCGTCGGGTCTATTCCCACATAAGCGGCCTGAGGGCCTTCCATCAGTTTTTCTTCCGTCCCGGGCATAATGTCCTGGATCATTCCTCTCCATTTGAGTTCTTCTACAAAATTCTTCATCTTGTGTTCTTAAAATGCTATTTGGTGCAAAAGTAGTGAAAATCCAACTAAATTTGCATAAAGCCTTCCCGCGATAATCCAATGAAAGAGACTACAAAGAAGACTATACGGAAGATTCTGACGATCACAACAACAGTATTTTGGGGAGTGCCGGCGCTATATGTTCTCGTTGGAGGAATTCTGATGTTCGACCACATTCCTAATTTCGATTATCCGTTGGGAACAACTATTCTCTGTCTGGTTGGAGCGGTTCTAATTATTCTGTCCGTTATAGCTCAATGGGACAAGAACAAAACTCGCAAAGTTTTAGGGAATGTTTTGTTTTTAATATTTTCTGTTGTTTTGGTTCCAATAATAATGCTGCTGGCTGCCTTTTGGGGACCTAAGGCTCCCTTGATTTTTATGTTGCTTTATCCAATTATCGGTCTAGTGCTAGCGATCTTGTCGCTGAGATTCTCTTAACCATACTTTATGTTAGAGAATTATATTCTATCAAATGTAATCATATTTTTGGCGAAATTTTTACATTCGTTGTGATGTAGTTTTATATTTATTTCTTATATTTGCATCCAAGCGAATGTAATTATGAGTAGTAGTATCATATCTTCAACATTGAAAGCACTGCGGAAAGAGCATGGCCTGACGCAAGTAGATTTAGCTATGAAGTCAGGTGTCGGCCTGAACTTCGTGCGCGAATTGGAGCAGGGAAAGGCCACCGTACGGATGGACAAGGTTGCCCAGGTATTTGACCTGTTCGGATACGAACTGGTTCCTCAAAAGAAAGTGAAATGAAAACGGCATTGATTGAATACAAAGGGAAGGCAGCCGGAATCTTGAAAGAGACGGATGAAGGCTACGAGTTCCTTTATGATACAGAGTACCTCTCTGATGCTGAGGCCAGACCCGTCAGTTTGACTCTTCCCTTGACGGAAAAGCCATACAAATCTCCTGTTCTTTTTCCGTTCTTTGATGGACTGATTCCAGAGGGATGGCTCTTGGATGTGGCACTCCGTAATACGGACATCAGTGAACTGGACAGGTTCTCCCTTCTGCTTCTCTGCTGCAAGGACTGCATTGGCGCGGTAAGTGTTATTCCAATAAAGGAGGATGGTGATGAGTAAGTGCTTATTCTGCTATAAGGAACTCGGCCCGGGAGAGGTTGATTTCCATAAGTCTTGTTGCCGGAAGTTCTTTGGAACGGCAATAGCCCCCGTTTTGGATTACACCCGCGAAGAAATGGACGAACTGGCCGCCCAAATCATCAAGTCACAAACAACCTTGACCGGTGTCCAGCCTAAACTGTCTCTGAATCTCGACAAGCATAAGGATTCACAGAAGCTTACAATTGTAGGACTCTGGGGCGGCTTTATCTTCAAGCCTCAGACGGAGCGCTTTGCGATGCTGCCCGAGAATGAAGATCTTACAATGCACCTGGCCGGAATCGCAAAACTGAAGATCGTTCCCCATACTCTCATCAGGATGAAGGACGGCAGTATCGGCTATCTGACCAAGCGGATTGACCGGACAAAAAACGGGGAGAAAATTGCGATGGAGGATATGTGCCAATTGACAGAACGTCAAACTGAGCATAAATACAGGAGCTCATACGAGCAGATTGGAAAAGCCATCCGAAAGTACTCCGCCTTCCCTCAATTGGATATGGTGGATTTCTTGGAGTTGGTGTATTTCTCCTGGCTAACCGGAAACAACGATATGCACCTGAAGAATTTCTCCCTGTATTCTCCAGCCGGCGAACCTGTTCTAACTCCTGCATACGATCTGTTGAGCGCAGCCGTAAGCAATCCTGCCGATGACGAAGAATTGGCCTTGAACCTTAATGGAAAAAAGAAACACATTACGGATTCCGACTTTATAGCTACATTCAAGACTTGCGGCGTTCCAGAAATCGTGTTCAGCAGAATCAAGAAGAAGTATCTTGATCTTCTCCCTGTTTTTGAACAGGAAATACAGAATTCTTTTCTCTCAGAAGAACTCAAGATCTCGTACGTCGATCTCCTTCATAGGAAACTGAAATCACAACGATAAAAAAACTTGACCACCTGGGTTTCAGATGGTCAAGTACTTTTTGTCGAAACAGGCAAGATGGCTTACTTGAAGGCCTTCTTTACAAAGTTCCAGATGGCCAGGAGGATTACAGCACCGATAACAGCGCTTACAACCTGTCCATACCACTGAGCCCAGAAAGGACTGGTGGCGCCAAGTTTGCCAAGTAGCCAGCCGCCGACAAAACCGCCGGCAAGACCGATGAGAATGTTCCAGATAAGACCACCTTTGTCTTTGGATACGAAGAAGCCGGAAAGCCAGCCAGCAACTGCTCCGATGAGCAATGTGATGATGATGTTCATGGTACTAGTGTTTAGTTATGCTAAAAAATGTCGCTAATTTCTTCCGGCTTTAACAAACAGATCTTTCTGGAATCCGTACTCAATCATTTTGTTGATGCACCTGTTTGTTGCCTTGAACCCATTGAACGTGGTAGCATCGGCCTTGAACTGCTTGCCTTGCCAAAGGACATTGCCCTCTTTGTCTAGAACGGAAGGGGTGAGCCAGGTACGAGGGCTGTTGAAAACCACCTTCTTCCTGCACTGAACAGAAACAATGAAGTCTGCAGCGTCTGCCGATTCAGCTACAGTCCACTGTCCGGCCTCAGCCACGCAGCGAACTACATCTGCCTGTTCGTCCTCAGGAATAGGATGATCTGCATCGTTGACTATCTGGACAAAAACCTTCTTGCCGGAAGCAATGGTCTCAGAAAGTGAAGTCTGGGCAAAAGCTCCTGTTCCAATGAAAACAAGCGCAGCAATTATCAAAAATAAACGTTTCATAATTATTGTTATTTATGTTCCTTCAACAAAAATAATGAAAAAAGCTGAAATAATTTTGACTAAATTTGTAGAAAGTATTATCGCGATAAAAACTATTTGAGATGAAGATATTTTCCTTTAGAAAAAGTTTTGCTGTGGCTTTTGCCTCAGCGATGATGTTATTTGTGTTCTGCAGTTCTTCTTTTGCGCAGAACGGGGAGGACAGCCTAAGGTACCAAGCAGGGCCGAAGTTCGCGTCTTCAAATCCGGATTCGCTGGTGGTGAATGACTTCCTGTGGTGCAACAGGTATGTGATGCCGAACCAGACATACGCCAGGTTCTCGGACTTTGAGAGGCTGCCTATTGCAGCTCCGCTGAAGAACCATCTGAAGGCTAAATACAAGATGTTCATCACCCAGCCGATAGACCACAAGCATCCCGAGAAGGGACTGTTCAAGCAGAGGGTGATAGTGGGCTTTGCAAACTTCAAGGCCCCTACCGTGATCATC
>JAEEGG010001647.1_pt1 | contig 59466 bp, 57 predicted proteins | sample 9134161 | NCBI WGS metagenome assembly JAEEGG01 (sample SAMN16246543, study PRJNA631951) | gut metagenome | biome: gut microbiome; feature: rumen; material: CR-attached | host: Bos | place: Iran: Karaj | collected 2018-10
TTCCGGGCTTCCGGCCCCGACGCTCATCGACCATATCGAGGAGCCGTATATCCGCGCCCAGATTATCTCCAAGTCGGATTTCTACGGGCCGATCATGAAGCTTTGCATGGACAAGCGCGGCACGCTCGTGGCGCAGCATTATATCACGGCCGACCGCGTGGAGTTGACCTATGATATGCCCCTGAGCGAGATTGTCTTTGATTTTTATGACAAGCTCAAGTCGATCTCGAAGGGCTATGCTTCGTTCGATTACCATGTGACGGGATTCCGCCCGGCGCGGCTGGTGAAGCTGGATATTCTACTTAACGGCGACGCGGCGGATGCCCTCTCGACGCTCATCCACGAGGACCACGCCTACGACTTCGGCCGCAAGATCTGCGTCAAGCTCAAGGAGCTGATCCCGCGTCAGCAGTTCGATATCGCCGTCCAGGCGGCCATCGGGGCCAAGATCATTGCCCGCGAGACGGTGCGCCAGGTGCGGAAGGACGTGACCGCCAAGTGCTACGGCGGCGACGTTACGCGTAAGCGCAAACTGCTCGAGAAGCAGAAGGAAGGCAAGAAGCGAATGCGCCAGATCGGCACGGTACAGGTGCCCCAGAGCGCCTTTATGGCGGTGTTGAAGTTGGATTAAATGAAAGTTAAGGCGGCCATAAAATCGATGCGTCTGAGGACGCTGCCCCTGTCACTCGCGGGGGTGGTGCTGGGTATTCTGCTTGCTACGGCTGATTATAAGGTGAGCGTGTGGACGGCCGTGCTCATTATGCTGACGACGGTCTGCCTGCAGATCCTTTCCAACCTTTCCAATGAACTTGGCGACGTGCTCCACGGCACGGATACGGCCGACCGGGTGGGGCCGCAGTACGGGCTCAACAGCGGCGCGATGACCGTCAGGGATATGAAGATCCTGATCGGCACCTTTGTCGGACTCTGCCTCGTGAGCGGGGTTGCGATGATATGGGTTTCGTTCGGGACGCTTCTCTCGATGGAATCCATCTGCCTGATGCTCCTCGGCGCCGCGGCCATCCTCGGCGCGATGAAATACACCCTCGGCCGCAATCCTTACGGCTACCGGGGGCTCGGCGACGTGTTCGTCTTCATCTTCTTCGGAATCGTCTCCGTGATGGGCGCCTATTTCGTTGCGGCCCATACGGTACATTCCTGGTATCTGCTGCTTCCCGCCGCATCGATCGGCTTCTTCAGCGTGGGAGTCCTGAACGTCAACAATATCCGCGATATGGAAACCGACGCGGCCAACCGGGTGACAGTAGCGATCCGCCTCGGTGAAAAGCGCGCCAAGATCTACCAGACCGTCCTCATCGTTCTCGGCTGGGCCTCGATGTGCGCCTATGCCGCGCTCCGCTTTTTCGACCCCTGGCACTGGATCTTCGTCGTCACCCTCCCGCTCTATGCCCTGCACCTCGCGGGCGTTTGGAAGCGCACCGGCCGCTCCCTCGACCCGATGCTCCCGCTCCTCGTGATCAGCACCTTCCTCCTCGCCCTCCTCACCGGCCTCGGCTTTGTCGTCTATCTTTTCTGAGGAAGCGCAGATTTCGCGGCATTTTTTGGCACATCCTATGGCTCAGAACCGAGGAAGCGCAGAAAAATGCCGGTTTTCTGGCACATCCTCGCTGGGTGAGCCCGTTTGATCGTGGTTGGAGCGTTGCCGGACTCTCGCGCTGGAAAAATTTTCTCAAAAACCTGCATATAATAAAATTTTTTTATTATATTTGAAAGTTGTATATTACTGACGTACAAAACCCTAACAAGATGAACGAGAAACTCAAATCCATCGCCAATTCCTTCGCGGAAGAGTACTGCAGCGATGCCATCTATCCTTCTCATCTGTTCAAGGCCATCCTTCACAAAGAAATCGGACTTGTCCACTTCCTCGAAACGGAGCTGGACAAGGACTATTATTATCTGCAGGACTGGGCTGACGTGCAGATGCAACTGTCGCCCCGTGCCGTCCGCCCGATGCGGGATCTGGAATACAGTTCCGAGTCCGAAGCGGTCCTGGACGAGGCGCAGAGCTATATGGTCAAGTTCGGCCTGGATGAATGCACCGACGTCTGCGTGCTCGCGGCGCTGGTGACTCCGGGCGTCGGCTTCTCCTTCGATCAACTCAAGACCCTGCCCCTGACCCCTTCCGACATCAGTGCCAAGATGGGGCACGGAGTATCCGTAGAGGCGCCAGATATGGGAGGCGACGAGCTCAAGAAGCACACCGCCGCTTCCGGCAAAGGGATGCTGGCCAAGTACTGTACCGACAAAACTGCTATGGCCCGGGCCGGCAATCTGGACAATGTGGTGGGCTTTGAGAAAGAGATCGGCGTCATCTATGAGATCCTGGGCCGCAAGACCAAGGCCAATCTGCTGATTACCGGCGAGTCCGGTGTCGGCAAGACCTCGCTTGTCAACGGATTTGTCCGCGAGATCGCCGCCGGCAAGGTGCCCGGCTTCCTCAGCGATGCCGTCGCCTACGAGCTCGACGTGGCGGCCCTGGGCGGCGACGCCCAGTACAAGGGCGAAGTTGAAGACCGTTTCAAAAGCGTCATCGACGAGGTGGAGGCCCTTCCGAACGCCGTTCTCGTCATCGAGCATGTCGACAAGCTCTTCGACAAGCAGGGCTCTCTTTACGGTACCTCCACGATCCTGAAGAACGAACTCAGCAAAGGCCGTCTCCAACTGCTGGCTACCGCCAGCATTGACGGCTACACCAAGAATATCGAGACCGACAAGGAAATGGTCTCCAACCTCGAAAAAATCACGGTAGAGGAGCCCACGGCCGACCAGACGATGGAAATCCTCAAAGGCATTATGCCCGCCTACGAGCAGTATCACGGCCTTACTCTGGATGAAAGCGTCATGCAGGAGTCCATCAAGCTCGCCAAGCGCTACCTTACCGAGAAATCCCTTCCGGCTTCGGCCATCGACCTGCTGGACCGCACGATGTCCCACGTCAAGGTCGACAATGACCTGGGCGCGGAAGACCAGCGTCACACGGAACTCTCGACGGGCGATCTGACCGCCGTCGTCGCGAAGCAGACCGGCATTCCGCTCGGCAAGGTCCAGACCGGGGAGCGGGAGCGCCTCCTCGGCGGTGAGGAAATCCTCAAGAAGCGGGTCGTCGGCCAGGACCATGCGGTCAAGAAAGTGCTCGACGCCGTCTTCGAAGCCCGCTCCGGCCTCAACAAGAAGGGGCAGCCGATGGGCTCGTTCTTCTTCCTCGGCCCCACCGGTACCGGCAAGACGGAGCTCTCCAAGGCCCTCGCCGAATTCCTCTTCGGCGAAGAGGCCGCACTCCTTCGCTTCGACATGTCCGAATTCAAGGAAGAGCACTCCGTGGCGCTCCTTTATGGCGCGCCTCCGGGATACGTCGGCTACGAAGAGGGCGGCCTTCTGGTCAATAAAATTCGTCAGAAACCCTATTCCGTCGTGCTGTTCGACGAGATCGAAAAGGCCCACAAGTCGGTCTTCGATCTCTTCCTCCAGATCCTCGACGAGGGCAAGCTTCACGACCGTCTCGGCCGCGTGGGCGATTTCTCCAACGCGCTGATCCTCTTCACCTCCAACATCGGCGCCAAGGATATCGTCGCCAAATTCAACAGCGGCGTCATCCCCGAGAACAACGAGCTGATGGACATCATGCAGGGCTATTTCCGTCCGGAATTCCTCGCCCGTCTCACCGAAATCGTCCCGTTCTCGCCGATCACCGACAAGACGGTCTCCCTGATCTTCGACATCCATATGAAGGGTCTCCTGAAACTGCTCGCCGAGCAGAACATCACCCTGACCCTCACCCCCGAGGCCCGGCAGGCCATCTCGCTGCGCGGCTACAACCAGCAGTACGGCGCCCGCCCCATCCTCGGCATCATCCGCAAGGAGCTCCGTCACCCGCTTTCCAAGCTGCTGATCGCCGGCAAGATCAAGCCCGGCGACCACATTGAGGTGCAGGTGGACGCGGAGAGCAAACCCGTATTCATCGTTAATGGAAATCAAATCTAATTATTCACTTTTAATACTTTACAACTATGGCAATGAAAGAGAACTTTATCTCTATGGCTCCCGATGAGGAGTCCAGTGCAAAAGTCAGCCTGATCGATCAGAACAAGACCCTGATGATCGATCAGTACACCTCTGACGTGGAGGCCGGCAATCCGGAATTCGTCGAAGATATCCAGAATATCGGAGACGCCTTCGCCCACTTCAAACCGAAGGTGAACGTGACCTTTACCGATGCCGAAGGCGGCGCCGTGGAAGAGACCCTCAAATTCGGGGAACTCCGCGACTTCGAGGCCGGCGGCGGCAAGGGCAAGCTTGTCCAGAACAGCGCTTTCCTTTCCGGCGTGAAGGAAGAAATCGACACCAACGTCAAGATCCGCAAGAGCATCGAGCAGAACCGCAAGCTCCGTGAAATCCTCAAGGACGCCGGTTCCCGCGAAGAACTCAAGGAAATGCTCCAGGCGATGCTCGCCGAGCTGGAAGGCAACAAGTAATCCATCAACCGAAAAAATCTTTCAATTATGGCAGATACTGAAATGCAAAAAGCGCCGGCCGCCCAGCAGGCCGCCGGGCTGCAGGAAAAAGAAGCAGCGGCGAAGAAAGACCTTCTCGCCTCGTTTGGCGGCTTCAACGCCGTCCGTGGCTTTATGCCTGACGCCGACAATATGAATCCCGCCCGCAAAGCGCAGAAGAATGTCTTCCTCACCGACAAGCGCTTCCAGGACAAGCGGGAAATGCTCACCCGTGACATCAAGGGGTGGCTCGAACTCCTCGACCAGCCCGATCTCGACAGCGCCACCGCTTTCGCGGATGCCTGCAAGCAGAAGGAAGAGAATGCGACCAAGGTTCTCAAGCAGGGTATCACCGACGCCCTCTATGCGACCCAGAACCTCGAGCGCAGCTACCGTGAGCTCGACTCCTTCTTCAAGACCTGCGGCACCGACAAGGTCAAGAATCTCCGTATCATCAACGTCCTCAAAGAGGACATCGCCGATGCCGATTCCGGCTTTGCCGAGGAAGTGGAGAATCTCCTGCGCAACGGTTTCGACCGTCTCAGCCTGAAGGACGCCTACAGCCTCGTCTGTGTCCCGGGCGCCGTCTTCAATGACAAGGTCGACCTCCTCAAGTGGGCCAAGATGGCCTTCAAGTACAAAGTGATGCTTCTCACCGACCATGCCGACGAGTATTCCTTCGATGACCTCCAGGCCAATACCGAAGGCTACCGCGACAGCGACCAGGAGCTGATGAACGTGGTGATGTGCGCCAACTGGCTGGTCGGCCGCGAAGCCGAGAAGCTCTCCGCCGACGAAGAGGATGCAAAGGCCTTCTTCATCGCCCCTTCCGCAGCCCTCTGCGGCAAGCTGTATGACGAGACCGCCAATATGGCGCAGGGCGCCGGCGGCAAGAAGTACGGTACGCTGGACGGCGTCAAGGGTGTCAAGAGCGACCTCCTCAAGTCTGAGATTGCCGCCCTGATGGACAATCAGGTGATTCCGATGGTCTACAGCGAGGGCCGCGTGATGGCGTTCAACAATACCACCCTCTACAACGGTGACCTGGATGCAATGAAGGAGTATCCGATCGTCCGCGTCTTCGACTGGGTCAAGAAGGTCCTGATGAACTTCGTCCATGAGGTCGCCCTCGAGAACTGGGATCCGTACAACAGCCCGAAGAACCTCAAAGCCAAGATCCAGGAGTTCCTCAATATGTACAAGGGCTATGGCAACCTGTTCCAGAACTACGAAATCGGTGAACCCCGCCAGGATCCTGTCACCAAACAGATCACCTGCGACATTACCCTCACTCCGTTCTATGCCGCCAAGAACTTCGTCATCAAGGTCGCGGCCGACAAGAAGGACAAGAACGCCACGCTGGCAAGTGCGTAATTTCAACCTCTAATCCCAATAAATTCAAACAATTATGGCAAAAACTCCCGTATCAATGAAAATTGATGGTTACAAGGATCGCGAAGTCCTGATGGTAACCTATGAGTTTGACCAGGCCACCGACGTCGAAGGACAGATGGCCGGTATCCCCCGTGGCGGCAAGATCACTGTTCGCGTCAAGGCGCTGAACGATGGAACGCCGGATCTCCTCGCCTGGATGTGCGAGCGCAATCTCCCGAAAGACGGCAGCATCGAGTTCCTCGAGACCAAGACCGGAAAATCTATGAAGGAGATCAAGTTCACCAATGGCTACTGCGTCGATTTCGAAGAGAAGTGGGAAGACAAGATGGGTCACTTCGAGCAGATCGTCATTACTTGCAAGAAGATTGAGTTCGGCTCCGTCGTCTACGAAAATGACTGGGCATAATTGAAAGGAGGAACCAAATTATGGCAGAAAACGTAACCCCCGTACAGCTCGAGGTCAAGGACTTCGAAGAAAGGGAAGTCATGATGATTGACTACAAGTTCAACCAGGCCACGGACCGCGAAGGCCAGATTTCGGGTATTCCCCGCGGCGGCAAGGTGACCATCCGTGTCAAGGCTATGAACGACGGCAACAACCAGCTCCTCCAGTGGATGCTTTCACCGAATGATCCCCGCGACTTTACCGTCACCTATTTCAACACCGTAGACGGCTCCACGATGAAGGAGCTCAAGGGCACGAACTGCTACTGTGTCCACTACATCGAGAAGTGGGAAGACGGTCAGGCGCATTTCGAGGAGATCGAGATCGTTTGCCAGAAGCTGGAGAACGGTCCGGTCGCTTACGAGAATCCTTGGAAGTAAACCATTAAAAATTAAGGGCTTATAAGTCAGCCGGAGAACCCGGCTGACTTGCCCTGTAAAAAACAGACGATGGCACTGACAGCAAAACTCCAGTTTGGAGACAATGGATTCCGCCGCTATTCCCGGGAGTATCTGGTGACCGGCTATACCTGCCGGCTCCACCGCCACCACAACGGCGCCAGGCCCGACGCCCAGGGCGGTTGCGACCATATTGAACTGACGGTTGTCGCCCCTGGCAAAGAAGATCTCAATCTTTTTGAGTGGTATATCGACCGGGCTGTCATCAGCGGCCGCATCCTTGTCGAACTGCCCGCGACTGACCAGAGTCAGACGGACGAAACCCGTGAGATCCAGTTTGAAAACGGGGCATGTTATTCTATCAAGGAAGAATACGACATCGGTCAGTACAGCCGCCGGACGCTTCGTCTCTCGATCGCCGTGGAGGAATTGACGGTCGATCATTTTGTCTTTAGCAACCTATAAGATGAGCACTTTATTTTCCAATGAGCTGAAGGCTCTCCTCGTGACGGCGGATATGACGGAACAGGGTGTCAATATCTGGCAGAACAATTGTTTTACTGTCCAGCAGTTCAGTTATCAGTGCAGCCGGGACCGCAGTGGCGACGGGGTCCCGTATGGCAGCACCGTCTCTTCGTTTCTGGATTTTACGGTGCGCATCTCCGCCGGCGACAGCTGCCGGATCTTCTATGACCGGCTAGGGCAGATGGAGCCCTTCCCGTTCAGCTTTCTGTTCAATGCCAGTTTTAATGAAATGCGAAAACTCTCCACGTGCGACGATGCCATGGTGGCAAGGGGCTATCTCGTCGACGTCCAGGAGTCTTTTGAGACTGTAAAGACAGCGGGAGGCGTCCAGGAGCAGGTACTCCTGTATGGGCGGCTGCTCCTCTGCAATATTTCCTATCTGGGCCGCGAAAAGGTCCTGAAACTGATGATTACCAACGATTAACCACCGCAAGGGATGGCTGAATATACCCGCGTTTATCAACTCTGTCTGGACAAGACAGGCTTTAAGGGCAGCACGAGCGATGTAGTCCTTACGTACGAAACCCCGGTAGATGTCGTGTTTAACGGTACGACGATGACGATCTCCCTCTATGGGGTGTATAGTGTCCGCAGGGTTTATGAGCCTGGCCACGTCCAGGCCGAGATTCTTGTAAAGATGCTCAAGACGTCGACCACTCCTACGGTACAGCTTATGTCGGCGATGCTGCTCAAGCGTCCTGTTTCGCTGCTTGTGGAACTGTCCCATATGGAGAGCAATGAGAAAAAAGTAGACAACGTCGATACGCTCGCCAAAAATTATTACATCCACGATATCGCCCCGCAATTCGAGACAGCCACGGAAATGCGGACGTTTAAAGAGGAAGTTAAAGAGATTAACGCGGAAACAGGCCAAATAAAGATTGTAGAGAAGGATGTGGAGAAGGAAGTCGACATTTACTGCGTCTATATCAAGCTTGATATTTTCAGCATTGACAAAATCCTCACCCTCCGGAAATTCAGCCAGGCTTATCTTGGACAGAAACTGTTTGCCGACATCGTTCCGGCTACCGTGGGCAGTTGCTCCCTGACGTATGAAGCCGAGATTGACCAGAAGCCCGTGACGAAATCCCTTTACCTCGGCTCGGACGTCCGGACACTGTCTCATCTGGGTTATTCCGGCCAAGAGCTGAAAGCCAAACTGGATGAAAAGGGGAAGGAGAAGACGGATTCTTCCGGGAACGTGATTTATGAGCTCGTGGACGCTCCGGTCGAGCTCATCCAGCCTTATCTGGTGCAGTATGACGAGACCTTCTATGATTTCCTGCGCCGTACGGCCAACCGCACCGGCGAGCTCTTCTATTTTGAGGATGGAGCGTTGTGCGCCGGACTCCCGGCATCAACGGAGAAGGACATAAAAAATCCTTTTCGGGTCACTTTCCACAGTGCTTCCACCGATTCAATTTCTGTCAGCGATTATACGCGGGACTCTGTAAAAGACTGGGCGGAAGACAAGAGCATCCAGACACTTTCCGGGAATGCCATCCATTCGGATCCCGTGGAGCCCGGAGATTCCGGTTTCCCGAAAGATGTCTTTCTGAAGCGGACGGCAGGGACATTCGTCAATGATTCCCGCATCGCATCCGAGGAGCACTATATGATGCTCTTCAAGGACCGTTTCGCCCGGGATTCGGTCAATGATCTCTGGTGTGGCGATGATCCCGACCAGACCGGCAACCACGTGGTCGGCACCCTGTCGCTGGTGCTCAATTCCACATCGCTGATGGAGATGCTCACCACGTTTGCCCTGAAGGAGACCGAAGCGGCCGTCAAGGCTAGTATCAAGTCCGGCAAAGCTACCGACAAAGGGAACCAGGTGCTGGAATCCGAAGCCTTGAATCCGCAGGACCAGTATGCCGTCCTGTTCTCCAAGGTGGACAAGGACACGAAGCATTGGATCACGTTGGACTACACTTCCAAGATCCGCAGGGGGGAGCAGGCGCGTACCGGCAAGATCATCTGCGTCGATATGGGAGAAACGTATCTGTTCGTCAAATTGGGCGACAGGATTACGATTCCCCACGATAGTCAGACCTATGTCGTGGTCGGGGTTGAAATGTCTCCTGCCAACGATTGGCAACACAGTTATGACGGCGTCTTCGCCGAAGGCGCGTCTATTCCGGAGAAAGGGCCCCGGATCCGAATCTATGCCATACCGCTCAAGAGCGACGATGACGACACTTTCTATCCGCCTTCCCTCCCGGATTCGCCGTTCCGCCTTGCCGGCGCCCAGCCGGCTTACATCATCGACAGCGGCGATCCCATCGGCCAGGGCCGTGTCCGGATCCGCTTCCCCTGGCAGCCTTCGATGGCGGATGCCCAGAAGACCTTCGACGATGGCAAATATCAGGATGATTATGACAAGACGCTGGGGCCTTTTCAGGCTGCCCGGAAGGCCCTTGAACTGGTAGCGGAAGATATCAAGGCCCCTCTGGTCGGCGACGCGTCGGCGACGATGAAGAAGGATGCCGACAGCTCGGTTTACAGTACGGCGCTTTCGGAGTTTGATACAAAATGGAAGGCCCACCGTGCCAACAAAATCAAGCTGGATAAAGCCAAAGCGGAACTCCTGCTGGCGGAAGCGGGGTCTCCCTGGATCCGGATGGCCTCTCCGATGGCCACTGCCGGCGGCGGAATGTACTTCAAGCCGGAAGTGGGTGACGAGGTGATGGTTGATTTCGAGAGCGGCAATATCGAGCGACCTTACGTGACGGGAACACTCTACTCCAAGAATATTCCCGCACCCAAGCAGGGCGGTCGCGTCATCGTTTCCAAGAACGGCCATACCATCAAAATGACCGATCCCTCCAATGGCGTTGACCTTATTGCCGGATTGATTCCTGCTGCGAAATTTCTCAAAGGTTTCGGCGTGCTGGATGACAGCAAGATCAAGATGGCCGGCAATACCGCTCGCCTGCTCGGCGGGATCGAACTGACCGACCAGTTCGGTTTCTACAATATCAAGATGTCTTCGCACGACCGCAGCATCAGCATCGATTCTCCGCTGGGGAATGTAAGCATGAGCGCGCTCACCGGCATCTCGATCGAGGCTCCCAACGGTGATATCTCCATTACCGGCAAGAATGTCGAAATCTCCGCCTACAACAAGGTGACCATCTCATCCGGCAAGAATGTCAAGCTTGCCCACGACGAGCACCGGCTTGGATGGCTTTCCACCGGGTTTGACCCGGAGGATGCCGGCAAGAATTTGGGGAAGGCGCTGACGAAGTTTCTGGGCGTCGGTAAATTTATCGACCTATCGCTGATCAGGACGCTTATCGAGATTTTCGTCCGTCCGGTGGACGGAACTCTCGATATCAAGTCGGGCCGCTTCCTGCTGCTGCAGGCGGGCGGGAAATCGGCGGCCGGCGAATTGGCTGATTACAATGTTAAGCCGTTTGACGACTGGACGCTTGAGGAGAACGAGCCCCGGATTCTGAAAGCGATGCTTACGGAAATAAACACCTCACTTAAGAACTGGCTTCAGGCTTATCCTGAGAAGTTTGCGGCAGTCGTAGATGCTGTCAATAAGATAAAAAACTCCTGGAACCCGATACTGGGGACTCAAGTAGGGGTTTTAACTGCCCCCGCAGATCTTAATGCAATGATGCATGACTTTTTCGGACAGGATCCTGCTAATTTTGATCCGGAAAACATCATGGGTTATGCGACTGTATTTAACGACTATTTAGAACATCATTGTAATTTTAATCCGATTTTCCAGAATCCAGGGCAAGATTCGACTCTGAAACGTAAGTTTATGGCTGATGGATTTGATCTCTTCAAAGCTGCCATAGAACTGAAGAGACACCTTATCAACTACGATTATGCCCATCTTTTCGGCAGAATAGTGGACGGATCTTTCGTAACCGGGCGTCTGATGACAAAGAGAGCCAAGAAATGCGCTTCGTTGCTATTCACTGCCCCGGAGGTGGATGCCATCCTTACGATGGACAGTCCGGTCGTGCCGGCTACTCAGCCAATGGTCGGACCGGTAGCACCCGTGCTGGCGGCTCCGGCCCGAATTCCGGCTCCGAGCTGCGCGACAAAAGCTAACACAGCAGGTGCAAATACAGGTTTCTATACTAGTAAAATCAAACCGGCATACGATTTTATATTCCATAATCAAGGCCAGGGAAATTTAGTATTTCATTACAAAATTCCCAATGTTGTGATTACGTCAAGTGACATCTGGAGAAAAGCTATTGCGCGACGGTTGATTTGTCTGGCAATTGAGAAAATCCGGGCCAATAAGCCCTTTAAGACCTTTGTAATTCCGGAAGCCAAATACGAGCCAGTTGGCGGCGTGGGAACCGAGCCCGCCAATATGGATCATCCATTTAACAATACGGATTGGATCCGCTATGTCAATGAAATCAGGATGGAGAAGCCGGCTTCTTCGTTCCTCTCCGGAATGGGGGACAGTATTTCGGATGCGCTTTGGAAAGTGGTGCCGTGGGAGTCGGATAAATGGAGTTCCACGGAGAGTGGAAAGATTTATTTCGCCGAGGAGAAGGGGAGCTCGTACCACTTTGCCGATAATGGCGTTACAGCCCAGCGATCTAATGAAACCCGCCAGGATGCGGTTTGTAAGGAGGTGAAGAACGACTTGAAAAAACTCTGAGAAGTATGGATTTTAATTTCGACGACTGGAAAAAGACACTGGAAGACTTTCAGAAAAGCGTCAGCAAAGACCTGGAAGAAATTCGTCTCCACAAGGAGGAAGTCCGGCAGCTTAAGGAAGAAATCTACAGCGCCAAGAATGGCGGCTATTTTCTTCGGGATGACCACCGCATTGTCATTTCGGCCCCTGAGATTGTCATAGGTAACGTCGACCGCGATGGGACACTCCGTGCAGACAGCGGTTCGCAGGTCGTTTTGCGTGCCACGGCCGTCGGACTTGACGGTGTAGGCTCGGCGGGACAGGTCCTAACCCGGGCCGCGAGCATCCGTCAGGTGGCCGCCGACCCTGGTTCCGACGGAATGGAGGCTGTTGTGGGGCCTCTTTCGGAGGTTGTCAGCCAGGCCGGAAGCATCGTGTTGGAGGGAAATGCGACGGCCGGAGTGTTTTCCAAAAGTCCGCACTCGGCCGGAAACGGTGGTGTCCGGATTCATGCCGACGGCCAGTTGCAGTTGGAGGCTGCTGTCTCAGCCGACCTGCAGAAACAGAATCTGGACGCTCAGATCAAAGATCTCGAAACGCAGAAATCTGAGGCGGAGGCCGAGGCGCAATCCGGTATTAAGGATTTCGCTTCCACGGCCAAAGCCATCCAGTCTATTTATGAGCAGCAAGAGAAGATGTTGTCGGATGTAATGGTCGTCCGCACCGAAGTCGATGCTCTTTCGGACTTCGAGGAGCAGATGGACGGCTATGCCGCTGCGCTCTATCAGAGCTATGAGGCCGCGGCCAGGTCTATCTCCCGTCTGGCGGAGATCAACCGTCAGATTACCTGCCTCAAAGCGGAACAGAAATCGCTCAAGAAAGCCGACGAATTCAAAAAGAACCCTACCGGATCGGCCGTATCCGTTATCGGAGAGCGAATCGATCTCGTCTCCCGGGACGGCGACAACAACCTTCGCGACAATCCGGAAGCCGGTGTCGGCATCCTGGCCAACAACATCTCCATCGGGGCCATTGACAGCACCAATGCCCTGCAGAAAGAAGGCAAGGTGGCCGTCAATGCCAAGACGGTCGAGATTTCGACCCTCAACACCAAGGATGAGAAATTCGACGACAAAGGCAAGCAGCAGGGCGGCACTTATACCGCCGAAGGAGATGTCTTTATCAAGTCCAAGAACGTTTCTATCGAATCCGTCGACTGGGAATACAAGGACGATAAACTGCAGGAGAAAGCTCTCACCAAAGAAGGTTCGCTTAACATCCGGGTGGAGAAGATGGACGTCTCCGCCACCGATACCGAAGGCAAAGCGACGGGCAGCATCTCGCTCAATGCCAAGGATGTCTCCGTCCGTTCAATGGATGTCGAGAAGGAGAAGCGCACCGACGACAAACTCGCCGCAGGCAGCACGATGCTCCTCCTGAGCGAGAAGATGTTCCTCGGGGCGAAGAAGAAGGATATCAAGTCCAAGAAACTGCAGGCCGTCAGCGAGGAGATGGGCCTCTTCGCCGACAAAACCTTCGAGGCCCAGCAGGACGAGGGTAAGGCCACCCTTCAGCTTGCCGGCGGCAAGGCAGCCCTCGGCGGCAGCGATACGCAGGTGTTCGGCAAGACCACCGTCAACAATACCCTGGAGGCCAAGGGAGAATTCAAAGCCCCGAAGGCCACCGTCGACCACGTCGAGGCCAAGAGTTCGTTCAAGTCGTCCAACATCAGCGACGGCATCCCCGTTCCGCCGGCACCTCCGTCCGGCAACCTGAGCGCGAAGCTCAAGGCGGAAGATGCCCCTGAAAAGAAATAGCGCTATGGGAAAGTTCGTCTGTGCAGGAGCAATGCTCAAATGCAGTTTCGGGATGGCGCCGTCCTCCTTTATGGTGATTGATCCGATGCGCCCGAAGGTCCAGAACAAGCCCATCGGCAACATTATGGATAACAAGCCGATGGTCAACATTATGCCCTTCGGGATGTGCCAGTCGATGGCCAATCCGACGGTAGCTTCGGCTACTGCCGCGGCGATGGGGACCCTCACGCCGATGCCCTGTATCCCGGTCGTCATGGCCCCCTGGGCCCCCGGCGGCCAGGAGAGAATCTCCAACTTTCCCGCCCTGCTGGACAATTGCAAGTGTATGTGCAACTGGGGCGGCAACATTTGTGTAACGATGCCGGGCAATGTGTGCCTGGCCGAAGGAAAATAGGATGAAAAAGGGGAGTCTGGTCATACTGCTTCTTCTTGCCTCACTGCTGCCGCTTGCGGCCCAGCAGATGAGCATCGAGGAGTTTGCCCGGCTCAAGCGTCCGCCCTGGAAATTCAAGACCGTGACGGTCGACAAGACGGGGGCGCTCGTGGATTTCATTACTCCCGAAAAGGGCTTTACCTTCCTGGCCAACGGCAGGCAGGAGGCTGCGGCGGAAGAGGGAGATGCCGCCGTGACGGTCAAATTCCCCCGCAAAACATCCTGGATTACCGTCAAGCATCCCGCCTACGGGCAGACGACCTGGAAAGTCCCGCGCGGCAAGACCCTCAAGGCCGGGAGCCATTACCGGGCCCTGCTGTTCGCTTCCGACCCGACCATCGACTACAAGGCTCCGAAGCAGTGGGTCGTGTTCCGGCTCGATCCAGCGGATGCCATTCTCCGGATCGACTCCCTGCAGCGTCCCGTCCGGAGCGACGTGTTGGAGTATTATCTCCCGGTCGGAAAGCATTCTTTCCGGGTAGAAGCGCCGTTCTACGAGTCTCAGGAAGGGAGTTTCGATCTTTCGGACAGCGTCAGAACGGATATTTCCGTCAAGTTGCAGCCGTTCTATTCCTTCCTCACCGTGAAGACTTCCTGGAAGGGGGGCGAACTCTATATCGACGGCGCGCACATCCTGAAGGAAGAGGCGACCAGCCTCCGGCTTCGGGACGGCTGGCATCGGGTGAATTTCTACTGGGCAGAGGAGTGCTTCTACGATTCGCTCCTGTTTGTGGGAAAGGCGGAAAAGAAGGTCCTGAAGCTTACCGAGCGGGATCTCCGCCCTGTTCCGATCAAGCGTACGGAACCCCAAAGGGCGGTTTCGCCGGAAGCCGTTGCTGAGGCAAAGGTGCAACGGGTTCCGGTCAAGGTCACCTCACACGATCCCTCCGCCGAGATCTGGGTGGACCTGGAGAAAAAGGGCGTCGGGGAGTGGGAAGATTCCCTCTCGCTGGGCTTCCATCTTTTTGAAGCCAGGAAGGAGGGGGTGCAGCCGACGGTTCTTCGCATGATGTTTGACGACCCGTTCCCGAAAGAAATCACCCTCGAAGCCATCGGCACGGGATACGGCCTGGTCAACATTCACTGCAATGTGGCGGGCGCCAGCATCCGCATTGACGGGAAGGATTTCGGGGAAACACCCCGGATCGTCCGGCTGGAGGCTTCGCGGCGTTACAAAGTGACCCTTTCCAAACCGGGCTACAAGAGCGTTTCCTCCCAGATTCCCCCGCGGGGCAACAATATGGTCGACGTTTACCTGAAAATGAAGAAAAAAAGGATATGAAAACTTCCATCCAATCCCTGATAGAAGCTGCGCAGAAGAAGATGAGCGCTTATGCCGCCCTCTACAATTACAGGCTGATGAATCTGTGCGTCAAGGCCAGTCCGGAAGCCCTGCTCCCGGTGGAGGTGCAGCTCGGCGGCGAGCCGGCGCACCTCGAGGACGTCGCGAGGGTCCGCAATGCGCCGGACCGGGAAGATCAGTTTGAGATCTATCCGCTGGACAAAGATTACCTGTATCCCATCCTTCGCGGGATGCATGACGTGCATCCGGAGTTCATCGTCGAGGTGAAGCAGTTCGGCGACAGTGACGCGGATGACGAGGAGAGCCGCTATATCCTGGCGACGATGCCACCTGTCGAAGATGCCCGTCATCAGGTACTGATGGATGCCGTGGGCGTCCTCTCGGACGAATGTGACGCCAAAATCAAGGCGACATTCGACTACTATACGGGTCAGCTTTCCTTCAAACTTGCGACGGCTCCGGCTGAGGAAATGGATGAGGCCAAAAACGCCCTCCAGGAAGTTCACGACGGTCACGATGATCTTTGCAAGCAGTTCCGCGCCAATAAGGAGCAGGAGATAGAAGATGCTTACCAGCAATTCCTCGCCGACAAGGCCGCCCTGCAGGCGAAGCTTCAGGAAGAAGCCGCTGCCCGCAACGAGCAGGCTGCCCGGCAGATGACATGGACTCCCGACGATGAATAACAGCCCCTTCATACAGGAGCGGATCGCTGAGGCCGAAATCATGGTCGTCGGCTGTGGCGCCCTGGGCAACGAGGTTCTGAAAAACCTTGCGCTCATGGGGGCGGAGCATCTTACCGTGGTCGATTTTGACTGCGTAGAGACGGGCAATCTCAGCCGATCCGTCCTGTTTACGAAGGAGGATGCTGAAAAAGGACGCTGGAAGGTGGATGTCGTCGCGGATCGTCTCCGTGCGATGAATCCGCGCCTGCGGCTCACCCCGATCCGGGGCGATATTGCGTACGACGTGGGGCTTGGACTGATTCGCCGGATGGCCGTTGTGATCGGTTGTGTCGACAACCGCTGGGCCCGCTACTGTATCAATCGGCTCTGCATGCGTGCCGGCATTCCCTGGGTGGACGGCGGCATCGATTCCCTCGAAGGGACGGTGCGGGTCTTTGCCCCCGGAAAGAACTGCTATGCGTGCAGCCTCGGGCCGGAGGGACGGAAAGACCTGGCCTACAGGATGCCCTGTCCGGGGATTATCCGCCGCGACGAGCAGGCCGGGAAGGCTCCCACTACCTCCATTATTGCCTCTGTAATCGGAGCAGTGCAGGTGCAGGAGGCTCTCAAGCTTCTCCATCCGGAGTTGCTCTCCGAGGGGAAGATGACATCGCTGTGCGGCAAGGTGTTCTACTATGAGGGGGCGCAGTTGTCGACCCGGCTGGCGTCTTTTGAAGCCTATGATGCGGACTGTCCCGTGCACGACTGCTGGGAGCCTGTCCGCCGTACGGCTGTGACGGAGACGATGCCGGTGGGAGAAGCCCTTGCCTTGCTGAGGGAAGAGCTGAGCTCACCCCGTGTTACCCTTCACCTGACGGGGGATTGTTTTGTGGATGCGGTCCTCCGCCGTGACAACAATGTGAGGACAGAGGTTATGCTTCCTGGAAGGGCGGTAGCAGACCGGGTGGCACGGGATGCCTCTCTTGGCGGATTGCCCCTCAGTGCCCTGTATCAGCACGAATACCGGGAAATCGATGCGGCGTTTCCCTATCAGGATATGACCCTGTCGGCTTTGGGAATCCCCCCGCAGGATGTGCTTTCCGTGTCGACGGACACGGCTGACTGTTATTTGGAAATGGTATGAACGAAATGACGCAAATACCGGAAATCCGGGCGGAAATGCTTCTCTCCCTGCTCTATCCGGAGCTGGAGGAGCAATGGGTAGCCTATCACGACGGAACTTTCTACCGCAATTACAGCCGCGACATTCTCGATCTCCAGCCCGACGAGGCGCGTGTCCGCCTGTCCAGGGACAGCATCCTCGGTTTGCTTCCTCCGGGGCTGATTTCCGGGGACGAAGAGTTGCGGAAGGGTGACCGGGGCGAAAAGCATGATTCGCTGGAACAGCGGATCAGGATCCTCCTGGAGGCTTTCCTCCCGTTCGACACCTTCTCATTCCGTCGCACGCTGAAGGCGGAGCGCAACATTGAGGAACTCCTTGAGGACAAACTCGGCTATATCCTGCGGACGTACTTCGGCTTCGACCTCGCGGCGGAGCAGAATCCGTACGTCCGGGCTTTTGCCGCGCTGCTACCTTGCATACGGCATCGCCGCGGTGATACCCAGCTGCTCCGCTCGCTGCTCGGCTCGGTCTTCGACTGCGAAGTCCGGATGTCCGAGCATCGCTACAGCGAGTCCGACAGCACCCGGGCCTGGCTGCCGGAGATCCGTTACGAACTGCTCATTCCCGGGCTCACTTCCGAGACTTATCGGGACCTCAGCCGCGACATGGAGCCGCTTCGGGATTTCCTGGGTGAGTGGTTCGTCCCGATGGATGTCCGGTTCTCCCTGCAGATCCGACATCCCCTGCCCGCTGCCGGGCAACAACCCTTGCTTGACTATAATACATTATTATAATGGATATCAATACCAGAATCAATTGGGCTCCCGGTATGGAACTCACGGCCCAGGCCTTCAAAGAATTCGTCCAGCAACTGGATTTCCGCCAGCAGGTGGCTGTGCGGGCGGCGCTTGGTGCGTCCCGTTTCGGCCTTCTGCCCGGAGCGGCCTTTGACTGCAATGGGCGTTTTGTCAAGAATACCTTTGAGATTGACCGCTTCCGCTGCATGGCCGTGCTGCCCTCCGGCAGCATCCTCGATGCCGACGAAAAGGTGGCGCTTACCATCCCGATGCTCTTCGGGGAAAAGTATTATCTGACCGTTGCATTGGGGGAGGAGGAGCATGTCTTCGAAAAAGAAGGCGTCCCCTGCGTGTCGCTCCAGAAAACATACACTATCCACCCTTTGGAGGAACTTGATAAGGCCGATCTCTTCCCGGTGGCACGTTTTTCCGTGTCGGACGCCGTATTCTCCGTGGATGCCGACTACATTCCTCCCTCCCTGCTGCTGGATGCCGATCCGCGTTTCGCGGCCTTCGGGGCGGAATACGTCGAAAAGCTGCAGGCTCTCTCTGTGCACGGCAGCCTGGAGGAAGGCGAAGGCAAGCGGGCCCTGTTGCGTTATCTTTTCATCCTTAAAGGATACCGCTGGGACGGCGACGTCCGTGAATTCATTTCCCTGACGCAGGAAATCGCGCAGGCCGTCGACTTCTACATCGTCACGCCTCATACCGAAACGCCTGTCGTGATACCCGCCCCGACGCAGTATGATATCCAGCAGTGGCTGCAATGGCTGTCGGAATATCTCTCGGGCGCGCTCAGTATTCTCGACACCGTGGTGCTCGAAGACAACAGCATCGATTATGAGGCCCTGCTCGCCCAGGCCAAAGCCGAGCTCTATGAGCGGCTGAATCCCGAACTCCGGGCCGATCTTCTCCGTCAGATCAAGGAAGAGCTCCGGACCGAGTTAAGCGAACAGTTGTCCTCCACGCTGATGACCTATATCAACGATGATCTGCATCCGGCATTGCGGGGTTCGCTCCGGGACGAACTCGATCCGTCGCTGCACGAGCGCCTCTACAAAGAGCTTTATGATGCCCTCTACAATGCCCTCTATGTACCGGCAGAGGAAGAGGAAGAATTCTATCCGCTGCTGTAGTATGAAAAGTATTGCCATTCCCATCCAATTGGTCAAAGGCGGCCTGGCCCGGACCGAAGACCCCCGGAAGAGCATCGACAGCGCCCTTTCGCTGCTGATGTCGACTTCCTGCTTCAGCTCTGCGGCCGATCCTCAATATGGATTCATCTTCAACAACGTCCGTTTTGAGATCTTCGACGAGAACGAGGGCGTCGTTTACAATTCTTCCGGATCCCGGAGGCTGGCATCTGGCTGGGAAGGCCTGTACCATAAGAAAATTTCCGGCTCGTCCACCAATATAAACACCTTTGCCGCCGAGCTCAAACGGACCATCGAGACCTACGAGCAGCGCCTCCGGGACGTGTCTGTTTCGATGACCTACGTCCGGGAGGAACGGAAGATTTATGTCACCGTCAAAGGCATCATAGGTGATACCGGCAGCCCTTATAAGTTTTTATCGATCATTAATGTCTGGAAATAATGAAACAACAGCTATTTGAAACCCGCAACAAAGCCGAGGAGTTGCTGCGTGAAGCCCTGTCCATCTGGCGGGAGAGCAGCCAGGCGGATGCGTTGGAAGGCATCGAGAAGGATCCTGTCTTCTCGCTGCTGATGATGGCGCTCGCCTACCAGGCCAACGAGCTGGACAGTGAGCTGGAGCGTCTCAAGGCGGAGGTGCTGGAAGACTTCTCCCGCCTGCTCGTACCCTACGAGATGGGACACGCCGTACCTGCCACAGCCGTTGTAGAGACGGCCTTGCAGGATCAGGTGGGGGAATTGACGATGGGGGAAGGATATCAGTTTATGCTGGCGTCCCGCCATCCGTTCATCCCGCTGTTGGAGACCCGTGTCCTGAATGCGAAAGTCCGCTCGGTGACCCGTCTTGACGGCCGCCGCTGGAAGGTGTCTGTCGGCTTTGCAGAGCCCGTGACCGACCTCTCCCTGTTTGCTTTCGCCATCCACGACGTCCCTTTCCAGAACGTGGCCGTTTCCGTGAAAGGACATTTGCTGCCGCTGGTAAAGCCGTGGCATTATTCCGAGTTGCCATTTACCCGCTGCTTCTCCCCGGAGACGATCCTCTACAATCAGGGACAGGCAGCCTGCCTGTCTTCCCTCCCGATGGATCTTTTCGCCCGGCAGAATATCCGTCTGTTTATCATAGAGCGTCACAATCCGCAGACCTTTATCCCATCCGAGACGGAGCAGATCGATTTCGTCTTCGAGTTTATGGGCATTCCGGAGGACTTCCGTTTCGACAAGACCTGCCTGTCGCTCAATCCGGTCGTGCTTGTCAATGCGGAGATCGGAGAGGCAAGCCTGTCCTCGTCCAGTCCGGTTGCACGCATTGCCGGCGGAGAGAATAACGGGGATGATAGGGGCCTTCCCCGACGGGAATTCCTTCATCTGATCCGTCCGCCCGAGAGCCAGATCTACGGCGGGGTGGAACTGGAAGTCCGCGGTGTGGCCGGCGACCGCTTCAATCAGGGTAGCCTGGTAAAACTCCTGCAGTGCATCATCACCAAGTACCGTTCTGATTTTTACGCTTTCCAGAATATGAAGGGCGCGGCGGTGGACGATGCTTTCTTCGACTTGGAGTCGGCCCTTTCGCGCCTGCGCCTGGAGAGTACGAAGGACCTCCTGCGCAGCGTTTCCGGCGTCTACCTGATGCCGCGGAATCTCACGCGGATGAAGGACAGGGACTTCAGCCTGAATGTAAAATATCTTACGACCTCCGGTACTGCGGTCAACGGTATGCTGGGGCCTGACTGCGTGTTTACGCCGCCGTCCGGATTCCTCCAGGATGAGACTCGCGTTATCGGGATGCCGGTTCCCGGTTTGGATGAGATCCGCGATGAGGGGGCGCTCACCGGGCTGATGCGCTACCAGATGCTGACCGGCGACCGGATCGTCACGATGGCGGATGTCAAGGCATTCTGCTCCAAGCAGCTGCTGGTGCAGTATGGTATCGGCGGTGACCTTGTCCGCCGTCTCCGGGTCAATCGCCGCCTGCAGCGTGACGACAGGGGGTGCGGCTATGAGATTGTGGCAGAGATTACCCTCCTCGGTACATCCTTCGTGCGGCGCAGTTTTGAGGATAAGATCCCAATGGCCGAGACCCTCATGGAGCAGATGATCGCGGTCCGGAGTGCCAATATTTATCCTGTTCGAATCAATATTATTATAGAATAAGCATATGGAAGATTTCTTTCTAGACATTGTGTACAAAAACAAGAAGGTCCGCTTCAAGGTGGTCAACCCCGAGGCGCCCCTCAGTATGCTGATGACGAACCTCCGTCACGCCGTCGGCAGTGACGGCCGGCTGATCTTCGACTTCCCGTCGATTGACGGGACGGGTGCCCCGCTGGATTATTTCTTTGGGAAAGAAGACCCGGACGTACACGAAGTACGCGTGCTGCGCCCCCGGATCGGCCGTGCCGACCAGACGCTCGCGGATTATAATGTGGGCAACGGGGACACCCTGTTCCTCGTGCCGGATCCTTTCCCGGGTTAGTGGATGATGGGCAGCCGCAGTTTCATACCGGAGCAGCTCAGCGGGCGCAATCGTCGCCTTCTCAGCGAGTGGAGGCTGTTGGAGGACCGTTTCTCCCATCGGCCGGACATTGCCGTGGAAGTGCAGTCCTGCAACGCCGCGGGCCTTCCTGTCAGCTACCGGGTGGACTACCGGATCCGCAGCATCTGCGGGGTGGAGAATGTGGAGCGCCTCGGCGAGAAGGGTGTGGAGAATCCGCCGCTGTTTGCCGATGCCTTCCGGATGGACCTCGTGCTGCCGCCCAATTATCCCTGCGTTGACGGGGCTCCGGTGTTCCGTTTCTGCACGCAGGACGAGGAGGGGAATCCGATCCCGCACCCCTGGCATCCGAACATCCGCTGGTTCGGGGAAATGGCCGGCCGTGTCTGCCTCAATATGGACGACACATACACGGATCTGGCCTGGGGAGTGGACAGAATTGCGGGCTATTTGCGGTATGACCTGTATCACGCCGTCGCGGAACCTCCTTTCCCGGAGGATATGCAGGTGGCTGCCTGGGTAATCCGCCAGGGAGAACCTCAAGAATGGATTTATTTTGATCAAGACTGATTATGAAGCATAGAGCGATACGTAAACTACTTCTTTTCCTTCCGGCCCTCAGCCTTCTGGCCGGACCGCTCCGGGCGCAGACCGTCAAGGACATAGCGGTGAGCGCCACGGCATCCTATACGGACCATATTTCCCTCGCCGAGGACTCGAAGGATACCGACGTGATGGTTAAATTTGTCTTTGACGAGGGACAGAACATCCTCACCGTGAGCGTGTTGTCGTACCGGGGGCTGTTTGTCTTCCAGGAGCCTGCCCGTTACAAGGCGGTGGTCCGGCACAATTGCCTGATCCCGGAGCAGCTTCCGTATCTGGCGGAAGCCGAAAAGGGAAGCCGGTTTTCCCTTTCCAAGCCGCTCGTGAAAGCCTTGCCGCGGCCCAAAAAGAAATACGTTTTCCGGCGCTGGATTGAATATGAAGGCCTCCAGCGAACCCCGACCGATTACAAGATGGTCAATGACTACATCTCCCAGGACTTCGACATCGTCGGCAAGCGGAATGTCGTGAGCGTGACCCTCCGTGACGTGTATCTCCTCGATCTTCCGGGCAAGCCGGACAGCTACGTGCTGTCCCGGGGGCGGGACCTGAATACGAAATACCAGATCCGGATTCTCCGCAATCCCTGCCTGGGACTTGACGAGGAGGTCGTAGCAGCCCGCCAGGCGTATGGCGAGGTCAAGACGGCATATGAAGGCCTTAAAAAGAAATATCCCGGCGGAACCGTGGCATCCGAGGAACTGCTGAAAATCTTCAGGGAGACCCAGTCGGTGCTGTTGACGCAATTCCCTTCCCGGCAGGGTGAATCCCCCTGCCCGGATATTCAGGATGCGACGGAACGGTACAACCAGTATGTGGACTCCATCGCCACCTTCTCCTGTACGGTGAAGGTACCGGACGTGACCGGAGACGGGCTTGGTGAGCCCGGGAAGGGCCTTGATACCAAGTTGGTCTACTCGCAGGCACGTCAGCTCGACAAGGCGGTTTCCCGTTATCTGGTGAGCACGGATCCCCTGGAGAAGTCCGATCTGGTAACCCAGTGCAAGGCCATTGTCTCGGATATGTCGGCGATGATCGCCCGGCAGACCCCCAGGACGGAGGAGGAGAAAAACGCCGTACGGGTGTATACCCAGGCAGAGGAATATTTCAAGAAAACCTGTGGACAATAAGGGATGCGTATGAGACGGATGGCATATCTTCTTTGGGCGCTGGGGCTTCTGCTGCTGCCGGGAGGGCTGCGTGCCCAGGATGCGCCGGCTCCGGCGGAGGGCCTCGATCCTCTGACGCGGCTGAATATCCAGGCCCGTCTGGAACAGTATCTGGACGAGATGGAACGCAACTGTGACGCTTCCGTCGCCCGTCTTCCCGTTTCGCCGGATGTCCAGCTGACGGCCGGCTATCTGAGGACACTCGAGACCCGCCTCAGGAATGTGGAAATGTCCCGGAAGTCCCTGGAGATCCGCTGGAACAATTATCTCCCGGTCCAGCAGGCGGCCATCGCGCAGGACGATGAACTGATGGCCGGCGTAGAGCGCTTTGAAATGCTGAAGCAGGAGGCCACCGATTCACTGGAAGTCCGCAAGCAGATGGTGCAGTCCCTGCAGGATTTTATGGAGGCACAGGCTTATATGGAAAGCCTCGACACTACCTATAACGCCTTGGGCAAGAAGGCCTTTGAGCTCTCGCTAACTTCCAAGACCGCGCCGCTGCTGGAGCGGGAGAAGAAGAAAGAGGCGCTGCTGTTCGAGTCGTTGCAGGAGAAATTCGACAGGGCTGCGGTGGCAGGGGATTTTCACCTGGTATCCGAGGCGAGGATGGATTTGCTGGAGGATACGTATGCCGCCCTGAAGCACAAGTCCGACACCATCCAGCAGATGACCTACAAGCCGCTTATTGCGCGCATCAAGGACTATCTGCTCTCGCTGGCCGCCGTGGCGGTGCTGCTGATGTTCGTTACGATGCTCCGCGCCAAAATCAAGGCCGCCAAGGACGCGCGCGAGCAGATGAAGCAATACAAAGAAGCGTTGAAACTGAACGGGACGGATGAATTTCCGACCATATAGCATACTATGATGATACGGATGAAAAGAATCGTTAAATACCTGATTCCCATTGCTGCCACACTCTGTTTGCCGGGGTGTCAGTCAGACTTCATCGCCCACCTCGGTGTGGGGGATACCGCCGACCTGTTTGAGACGGTCGGCCTGTCGGGAGGATCGGCAAGGCAGGAGAAGATGATCGTCAAGGACGTGACCTTCGCCCCGGACCACAAGACCTTCAGCATCTCGACGGCCATCGTGGATGACATCGGTCCGTATTCGCTGACGGATACGGCTTCCGTCCGGATTGCCGTCGAAGAGTACGATGACAATGTCCGGATGTCCCGGTGGGTCTGTCCGACGCTGGTCAATGCCTGGAACACCGAGAGTGACCAGATAGCCGAACTTGGGTTCAAGGCGCTCGTCCTTGTGGACCTTTCGCTGTCGCAGGAACAGATTGATGCCGAACAGCGGGCGGTCGAGGAAATGGCCACCGTCCTGAATCATGACAATCTTTACGTCGCGTTTCTGTCGGGGGCGTCCGTATCGAAGACGGAGCCTTACACGAGCTATATCCTGCAGAACTATTTCAAGCAGACTTCCGTCAAGAAATACCTGTACCGGAGTGTCGCGGCCAAACTGAAGGAGATTTCGGACGGGAAGGATCCCTGGCTCTCCGCCGACAAGGTGAGTCTTGTCGTTTTCTCGGACGGCAATGTCTATGACGAAAATGACGTCCCCTTCGATCCCGACCATTTCAAGATGGCGGGCCAGTTGCTGAAAATGGAAGTGCCGGACAGCGTCCGTATCTGCTGCGTCCACTTCGGCAAAGGGGGCGATGACGGGGACGACGCGGATGCGACGGATGTACTGAAGTCTCTTTGTACCTCCACCGGTGGCGGTTATCTTCCCCGGTTCAGCTGGGTCAAACTGGAAGACAGCATGCTGGGCCCTGACGCCGAAGGCATCATTTCCAACCGTTTCGATTTCGTCAATCCCGACAGGAAGGTCTACCGCGGCGACAACAACCAGCTCAAACTCCTTTTCTACAGCGTCAAGGACAATCATCTGGTAGCTTCGACCACCGCTTCCATCCGGGAAGGGTCCCTTTACAAGCCGATCATCGTGAACGGCGATTCGCTCGGCACCATCCTCTTTGCGGGCATCAGCGTCGGCATCGTGATTATGTTGCTGCTGTACTTCATCCTTCAGTTCGTCGTGCCGTTTATCCGCTATCGGATCTTCCTTCGCAAGCACGTCGTCCGTTATACGGGCAGCAGTATGGTCGTCGGCGATACGGCCGTGGCGGAATCCTGCTATCTCTGCAAGGAGCCGTTCAAGGAAGGAGACGAGGTCGTCGTAAAGTGCGAGCATACGATGCACAAGGACTGCTGGGACGAGAACGAGTATCATTGCCCCGAATACGGCCGCCATTGCAAGAACGGCTCCCACTTCTACAACCGGGATCACCTGTTCGACAAGCGGAACGCCCCGTACTATATGAAATGGCTGCTGATGGCGGTTCTGGTATCCGTCCTCTCCTGGGTGGCGCTTTCGTTCTGGACAAATTATACTTCCAAACACGTCCTGGAGTATCTGATGCCGGTCGAGCATCTCACGGCGGACGAGAATGGCACCCATCTCAACCAGCTTCCTTCCTACGGCTTCTTTGTCGGGTTCTTCCTGACGATGGGCATCGGGCTGATGGCCATCCGGCGGAAACGTTTCCAGACCTGGCTGGACAGTTTTCTGCGCGGGATTCTCGCCGGTGCGATTTCGGCCGTCCTGTACCTGCTGGTCAGCGTGGCCTGTATCGCCCTCCATCTGGAGTCCGTCAGTTTCGTGCTGAACCTGATCCCCTGGGTCCTGTCCGGCTTCCTCATCGCGGTGATCTCCACGTTCGGAAGCGGCGTCCGGCTTAGGAAATCCATCTTCTTCATCGCACTGGGCGTATCGCTGGTGTCGATGTATCTGTGGTATTCGTGCTATCTGCTGATCGGGGTCGACTTCCGGGTCCTGCTCCTGTTCAGCATTATGATTTACGCCGTCGGCATCGTGCTTTCGGTCGCGTCGGTGGCCCCGAAGTCGGAGCATTATTTCCTGCACGTGCAGGGGGCCGTCAAGACGATGGATATTGCCTTGTACAAATGGTTCAGAGCCAATCCGAATGCGGTTGTCTCCATCGGCAAGTCCGTAGACTGCTCCCTGCAGCTATCCTGGGATTTACAGAGCCACGTAGCGCCCGTTCACGCCGAGATCACGATGAATAAAGGTGTGCTGCGGCTGAAAGCCCTGGAAGAAGGAGTTACGTTTAGCAAGCGGCCGCTCAAGGTGGACAGGTACAGGAAACTCTATCACGGCACGAGCTTCCAGATCGGCCGGACGGTGTTTACCTATCAAGAAAAAGACTTATAACGAATGTTTAAGGAGATTTATATTACTCCGCTATGGGAGGTCGTGGACGTGCAGACCGAGGCTGTTCTGACCTCCGGGCCCGAGTTTGACGGAATGAATCCGGAGGAGGAATGGTAATGAAGAGATCTTGGTTGTTTTTGTTTTTTACGCTCTTTGCGATCCTGTCTTGCGGGAAGGAGATTCCATCTCCTCAGCCCAATGGACCGGCAACGGCCATTACTTTCCATCTGACCGCCGATTATGATACCCGGGCAGTCAAGGAGTCCTGGGAGAAAGGAGATGTTATCTTTGTTTTTTTTAGCGAAATAGCAGCCCCCAATTACCTCAAGATGTGTTACGACGGATCGTCATGGAGCTACGTCCCGGTCGGTTCACTGAACCTTCAGGATGAGCACACCGGGACGATGCGGGCGGTGTATCTTCCTTTTGGCAACAAGGAAACCGTTTCTGCGTCCGGGGCTGATTTTGTATTTGGTCATGCTTATATGTCTTATTATCTGACGGCGTCACTTGGCTATACAGTCGTGAACCATACGGTTTCCGGAAATTTCCGTATGAGTGTTCCGGAGGGGTTCGTCCAGTTTTTTGTGGAAGATACCGCCGCCGTCGACAGGGGATACAAGCTGTCCACCTACGCCGTTACTCCTGTCGAGATTACGGGAGTCGCCTCCGACGGTTCGGTTATGCTGAATACGGCTTTTGGTCCCGGCGGTTATATGTACGGTTATGCCTACAAGGGTGGCTACCTTTTCAGCGGCTTACTCTCGAATAGCTATCCATACGGTACGAATTATTATTTTGCCAAGGCAAATGCTACAAGCGGTGCCCGCGCCGACTATGTCGTCGTAGGAAAGACAATTGCAAGTCATTCTTCCGTCAAACTGCCCGCTGCCAGCAGCACGAAATGGCAATCGGTGGGGTCGGACGTGACGGTTTCCATGAAAACCACGGTTGCCAGTACGACATATGACTTCGGCATCTGGTATACCTGCAATGAGGGCGAAGCGCTTCCGGAGAAACTCACCCAAAGCGCTGTCCCATTCTCCACTGCCGCTGCGGGAGTGACGACAAATAAGGTCCTTCCGACACCGGCTCTGTTAAATGGGATGGCGTCGCATCTGACCTGGTTCCCGATGCGGGTCCTTCCCATACAGGAGGGCATGGTTGCATATGCCAGTACCGGCAGATTCCTGTTCTTCCCGTTCAAGACGGATATGCAGGACCCGTACCTTGAGCCTCCTTTCTCGGCGGGCTATTGGAGTACGGCCGCGGATGACACTCATGCCAACTATTTCTGGGTTCGTGCCGCAGCCCAGACTGTCGGGCCGACTTTGAAGTCGTACCAGTATTATGTCCGTTATTTATCATCGCTGACGAATCCCAAGAATGGAGAATAACTGGAAAAATCGGCTCGGGGTGGTGTTCTCCACCAACCCGGACTTTGAGTATCAGGAAAATAACGTGGAAGAAGCGGAGACGCTTCCTCCTGCGAAACAGCGGCTCATCGTCGGGATCGACCGGCGCAACCGGGGCGGCAAGCAGGTGACGCTTGTGACCGGCTTTGTCGGCAAGGAGGCGGACCTGAAGGAACTCGGGCGGACGCTCAAGGTCCGCTGCGGAGTGGGCGGCGCCGCCAAGGACGGCGAGATCACCGTTCAGGGCGACCTGCGCGACAAGGTGACGGCCATCCTGCAGGAAATGGGCTATAACGCGAAAAGGGGCAACTGATGCTGCTGGCACTTCCCATAGGCGATGCGTTCCGGCAGGGTGTTCTTCACCTCGCCACGGAGGCGGCGCCTGCCGTCGAGGCCGGAGGCCGCATTCCCTTCCTCTCGACGACGATGGTCATCGTATTCACCCTCCTGTCGATCCTGCTGTTCGACAACATTCTCAACGTTCTGCCGTATCTGCTGGACAACCTGATGCGCTCCCGCGCCGCGGCCGACCTGGAGGGGAACGTCCGCCGCAGCCGCGACCGCAATATCATCGCGATGCTGCTGATCATCCCGTTCACATATGTCCTGGACCGCTTCGGCATCTTCAATCCGCCTTTCCTCCGGGACATCTCCGGAGATATCCACTTCCTGCTGGTCTTCGGCGTATTCCTGGCCTACCTTTTCCTTCGCCTGGTGTTCTATTTCCTGTTCTTCCCGCGGCGGAGGCGGCCCGACAATTACCAGATGGCGGCCAAGGCTTCCTATACGTTCTTTATCCTGATGAATCTGCTCGTGCTGCCGACGGCGTGGATCCTGTCCCTCGCCAAAGCCTCCCAGGCGGTCGGAATGTGGATTCTTACGAGTGAAATGGCTGTCCTTTACCTCTTTCACCTCATCCGGAAATTCCAAATTTTGGGGCAGACTTTTTCTCCTTTGTCAGTTTTTTTGTATCTTTGCGGCCTTGAAATTCTGCCGACCGGACTTTACGTCGCATCGGCACTGTTAATATAGGCTATGGCAATAAAGAAAATACTCATTTCCCAGAAGATGCCGCGGGTCATGACCCAGTACCAGGCGGTCTCTGAAAAATTCGGCGTCGAGTTTGAATTCCACCCGTTCTTCCTCGTGGAGCCGCTCTCGCTCAGAGAGTTCCGCGCGCAGCGCATCAACATTCTCGACCACACGGCCATCGTGTTCTCGTCCCGTCACGCCATTGACGCTTTCTTCACCATCGCCGAAGAACTCAAGGTCAAGATTCCCGAGACGATGAAGTATTTCTGCACCACGGAACTCGTGGCGATGTATCTCCAGAAGCACATCGTCTATCGCAAGCGCAAGATCTTCTACGGCGACGGCACTCCCGAGAGCGTCGTGGCCCTCATCGGTACCAAGCACAAGGACGAAACCTTCCTCATCACGCAGTCGGACACTTCTTCCAGCGACGCGCTGACGCGCCTCTTCGACGGGAAGAAACTCACCTATCATACGGGCGTCTTCGTCAAGAGCGTCAGCCAGAATCTCAAGAAACTGGACCTGAAGCAGTTCGACCTCATCGTCTTCTACAATCCCGCCGACGTCAAGAGTTTGGGCGACAATTTCCCGGGATATGTCCAGGGAGAGACCCATTTCATCTCTTACGGAAAGGGTGTCGTGAAGGCGATGGAGGATGCCGGTATCCGGATCGATATGAAAGCCCCGACGCCGGATGCCCCTTCGGCCGCCCGCGCCATCGAACTCTATCTCGAAAGTCTTTCGTAGCGATGTCCGCCGACGGAGCGCATACCCTCTCCCGAGCGGAGCGCCTCCGCGGACGCACGTCGATTACGGCACTGATGCGTTCGGGGAAGTACCTCAGTATTTCCCCGCTGCGCCTTTGCTACCATCCCCGGGAGGACGGCGCTCCCTCACGGATTGTCGTTTCCGTCCCCAAGCGGCTCTTCAAGCGGGCCGTGAAACGCAATCTCCTGAAACGCCGCATCCGCGAGAGTTACCGGCTTCAGAAGCATCTGCTTCCCGCGGGCTACGACCTTCTCTGGATCTACACTTCACCCGAGGTGCTGCCTTTCGCCGCCATCTATGAGGCGGCGGGACGGCTCCTCACGATGCTTGGCGGCGATGGGAAAGTTCGGTGACATTGCCCGGAAGGTACTCAACGCCCCTTTCGTGGGCCTGATCCGTTTCTATCAGGTCTGCATCTCTCCTTATACGCCGCGCAGCTGCCGGTTTACTCCGACCTGCTCGCAGTACGCCCTGGAGGCCTTCCGCAAATACGGGCCCCTCAAGGGCTTCTGGCTCAGTCTCAAACGCATTCTTCGCTGCCATCCCTGGGGTGGGAGCGGCTATGATCCCGTCCCGTAACCTATGCCCGAGAAAAATCACATCCGGTCGATGTTCGACTCGATCGCGGGGGATTATGACTCCCTCAATCACATCCTGTCCCTGGGAATTGACAGAATCTGGCGACGCAAGGCCGTTTCGGAAGTGATGAAGGCCGCGCCGATGCGCATTCTCGACGCTGCCTGCGGCACGGGCGACCTTGCCGTCGCCCTCGCTGCCAAGGCACCGGACGGAGCCAAGGTGACAGGTGTGGACATTTCGAAGGGGATGCTGGCCAAGGTGGGGGAGAAGGCGGCCCGCGGCGGAGTCATCTTCAAGATCAGGACGGAGGTGGCCGATGCGGAGAACCTGCCGTATGCCGACGGATCCTACGACGCCGTCACCTGCGCCTTCGGCATCCGCAACTTCGAACACCGCGACCGTGGTCTCGCCGAATTCCTCCGGGTCCTCCGCCCGGGCGGCAAGGCTGTGATCCTGGAACTGTCCGTCCCGCAGAAACCCGGGCTCCGGCGGCTCTACAATCTGTATTTCTCGCGGATCCTGCCCTGGATCGGCGGCAAGGTCTCCGGCGAAGAGAACGCCTACAAGTATCTCGCGGCCTCGGTCAACGCCTTCCCCTCCCCGGAGCGCTTCTGCACCGAAATGACGGTCGCCGGCTTCCGCGGCGTCACCTTCCGCACCTTCTCCTCCGGCCTCTGCCGGATGTACGTGGGGGTCAAATAATATCGCCTTACTGCCAGGCTTTGGCATATTGACAACATACCTTTGCATTCGGCATGACACAGTACATTGCAGACGAGGCTCATTTCAGGGAGGTCATCGAGAGGGCTACAAAGGTGAAAAGATCCCTTTGGATCGGCACGGCCGACATCAAGGACCTCTATGTGGAGGAGCGCCCGTTCCTCGGCGTGCTCGCTAACCTCATCAGCAAAGGTCGTGAAATCCGTCTCATCCACGCCAAGGAGCCGGGTCCGAATTTCCGTGAGGACTTCGACCACTATCCGGTCCTCTTCACCGGCCTTGAGAGGGTTCTCTGCCCCCGGGTGCACTTCAAGATCATCATCTTCGATCACTCGATGGCCTACATTGGCAGCGCAAACCTCACCGGCGCCGGCCTCGGCATGAAAAGCGCCCGCACCCGCAACTTCGAGGCGGGCATCCTCACCGATGAACCGGAGCTCGTGGAGGCCGCACTCAACCACTTCGATTCCGTCTGGGCAGGTTTCAAATGCAAGAACTGCGGAAGGAAAGAGTACTGCCCTGACCCTATTATTCCTCGATAAATACACAGAAATGAACTCTGAAACTATTCTTAAACTGTCTGAAGAGGTCCGGAACCTCAGAGATAACCTGAACGACACAAACCTGTTGGATGCAGTATACGTAGATGAGAACACCCACTCACGCATCCTAAAGATGATACTCTCATACAGTGTGGATGGAGAGTATCCTTTCTTCGAGTCGTTCCTGAAGATTGACAAGGTTGTGCGTATCCTCCCCGATGGTTTTCAAGCCGGGAAGCCCCACTTCTTCAATGAGAGGGACCGGATTGATCTTTTGGTTGAGGGGAAGGACTACGCGATTATCATTGAAAACAAGGTCTACGGCGCCGTGGATCAGGACCGTCAGTTGGAGAGATACCTTGATGTCTGCATGGGTCGTGGCATGGCTCCCGAAAAACTGTATGCCCTGTATCTGACAAAGGACGGGTCAAAAAAAGTTGCGGAAGAAAGCCTCACAGCGAATGCCCGTGAGGTCCTGGGTGTTTCTTCTGAAACACAAGGACGCTTCGCGGAGATTAATTTCAAGGAAGACATCCTCCGATGGCTCCGGGAATCTCTTCTGCACTGCGAAGGGGAGGATTACACACAGATTAAATCCGCCATTATCCAGTACACTGATTACATCCTGGGCATGTTTGATGAGGATGAAAATACATCAAGATTCCACGAGGGCATGACAGACCTGCTTGTAAAATACGACATCAGAACCATTGACTCCTACACAGGATATATTGAGGCGGCGAACCGGCTGTCTGCCGATCTGTCCAGAAGGAGGGATGAAGTATGCGGATGCCTGGCAAGGCGGTTCATCTCCGCCCCGCTTCAGGACTACTGCAAGCATCATAACGTAGAACTGGCCGAAGGCCCCTATTCCTACACGTCAGTGAATATTCAGATGTCAATTCCGGGCCAGACGGACTGTAGTTTTATTCTCCAGCCGTATGGCGGAAGAATCTTTTACGGAATATCCAAGCCCAAGGATAAGGAGAATCCTGTTACATCAGATGTATTGGCTGATAATGGATTCGCTGAGGATGAAGTGTGGGCCGCCTGGCGCTATCCTTCCCCTGAGAATCGGCAGTATGAGTATCCAACGACGCCCGCCTTCTGGGAAGTGGCGGTAACCGGAGGAGGATTCGTGCAGTTTGTTATTATGGCATACGAACAGACAATTAAGCTTTTGGCCAGAGAAAGACAAGGTGTCAGATAATAGATGCCATCTTGCAGTAATGCTTATTGAGTTCAAAGGCCATAAGATATTTGCTTTTTCGGACACCCACGGGATGTACCGGAGGCTCGCAGTAACCGCAGACGCCGACATCCTAATCTGCGCCGGGGATGCCTGCGAGGGCTTCAATCCGGCCGACCAGCATGACTTCTTCAACTGGTATGGCTCCCTTCCTGCCGCGTTCCGAGTCTTCGTTCCGGGCAATCACGACCGCATATTCGACAGGGCTCCCGAGGTGGCCCGGGGGCTGGTCCCGGAAGGAGTGACCCTCCTGGAGAACGGCGGATTGGAGTATGACGGCATCTTGTTCTACTCGGTCCCGGCAAGGCCCTACCTGAAGGAGGCTGTGACGCTTCCTTCAGGGATTGACTTTCTCATCACGCACGGCCCTGCCTACGGGCACCTGGATCGGGATCTTGGGGACAAGAAGCTGTATCTGGCCATCTCCGAGGCACGTCCGAAATACCACATCTTCGGCCACGTCCACGAAGAAGGCCTACAAAGAAAGGCGATGCTTGGCGGCACCACCTTTCTCAATGTGTCTTATTTCGAGGAACTAAGGAAGAATCAGGAACATACTTGATTTACGCATCGTTATCCCCAGTCGTTTTCTTATCCCTCTCTCGCGGAATTTGAGATTTGTATTAATAACAGTTGGGATAACGATCATACGACAGAAACACTTACGGCGCTGGCCAAAATTACAAAGGAGGTAAACAATGGAACCACGTTATTTGAACGAATTCCACAAGCGCAACAGCCAGGCTTGTCGAAAGGATCTTCAGTCCTTACGGCGGCAGGGCTTATCTGTAGAGGATGTCCTGGAACAGAGTCGGAGGTTCGGGAGATCTACCGTACAGATGATCTCATTGGCGAAGGCAGAATTCAAGAGCATTTAGTTGAGACTTGGGGACGCATCACAGGATGCTGGTTCGAGTCACCCGATTCTTTTATTCTAGGAACCCTTTGTGGGCTTCAAAAAATTCTTTAAGGTAAGGTATTGCTTGATAATACTCCCAAGATGAAACCCTGTCGCTCATATGGTATTCCCAGATAACTATTACTTTTTTAGAGGGAGAATACCAAATGTATCCACGGGATGGCTCATATGGTTTAAGATCAGGGAACCAACCATAATCACTCTCTTTCCATGTCAATAGATCCCAAATAGGATTCCAATTCTCACCTCCATGACAACATACAAATACGTTAGCCCCTTTATATATTTCGCGCTGTTGATCAATAAAAGGCTTGTCGTTAATAATATATTTTTCAAGCACTCGATTTGAGCAACTACTGCCCCCAGAGATCTTCTTAAGATTGATGCGCACAACGGGTGTATGGAAAAACCCTTTTTCCCCTTGCCAGAAATTATCTATGTGACTTGCTTCTTCGAACGATGGAAAAACATTTGTTTGTTGATTATAATTTGCTAACGCATAAAGTAGAACCAGATACTTTTTGTAGAAGCGCGAATAGAATAAATCGCCTGAATAGCCGGTCTCTTCACGAACATCTACGGTCTCATAGCCATTATGGTCTTTACATAAAAAGACAGGTTTGATAAAGGCCTTCTTCCAAAGCTCTTCTTGCTTTCCATCTCCTTTCATAGTCCACCAAACAGAATCTCCTTCTTGATGTCTCTCTGGCTCACCGGTAAAATGCAGACCATCTCGGCAAAAGAAGTCCTCGACGGGGCAATCACTCATATCTGTCCAATCTTCACGATGAATCCATTCTTCGTGTTTAATCCACTCCGCAAATAGCTTTTCTTCTTGTTCTCTAATAGTGCACATAAATGTAAAACAATACGAAGTTATTTTGATTTGAGAATTGGATCCCCGTTAAATGATATCGACAATCCTTTGTTTTGACGAGCGGTATTTTGGAGAATCTCTTTGACTATATCTTCTCGGAAAGCATAACCTTCAAACACATCCGGATCTGGCACAAACTTGATGTAGGTGCCGTTGTCCTCGGCTCTTTCACTCATTCCTTTGCAGAGAAGATGTCCTTTGTAATACTCAGCCCAGGAACACACCCCATCCCGTATAGATTCCACATAAAAACTGATGGAGAGCGCGTTGGTTACTTTGACTGGGTGAATGGTAACTTCCTGCGGATTGGCTCCAATTCCAACGGATATGCCGCTTGTGGCCGAAACAACGGACTCCAGCGGAATCCCTCTTCCATAGTCTCTGACAACAACATAGTCGTTCTTTGCCTCGACAGAAAAACCTTTGCCGAACCCAAATTGAAACTCATCCATCGCCATGACCAGAACCCCCTTCAACAAGGTGTAGATTCCGTCCTTCGGGTCGGAGCCATCGCCCAGCTGGTCGATGTACATCTCCGGCCTCCTTTGGATATGCTCATTCCATTCAAGGACCTTGATGCTATTGTCATCAAACTGTTCTTTTGCGGGTTTATGATTCTGTTCCATAGGTTCAATTGTTTACGATTACAAATTTAAGCATTTTTTCTGCCAAACCTTGGCAACCCAGCGGCGGTTATTACGTTAATTGTCGAAAGCCCAGCAAAAAACGCTATCCTTGTAAGGATAACACTAACCCTGCCGAAGTTTAGCAGGATACCAGTGTAAATTTGCAGAATTATAAACAACAGCATCAATTATGGAGGCATCAACAAATATTCAAGCCATGTTATCGGATGGCTTTATCTTTGTCCCAAACTATCAGCGAGCCTACTCGTGGGATCAAGAGAAGCAGGTAGCAGTCTTTCTTTCTGATATTGAACAATATGTTCAGAGCAAGTCGAAATCCAAATACTATTTTGGACATTTTCTTTTTGAAAAGGTTGGCGAGAAAAAATATGGCGTTGTTGATGGCCAACAACGTTTGACCACTATTGTAATTTTTCTTTCAGCCCTTTATAAGCAGTTAAAAGGAATACGTGATTTGACTGAAGAGGAGGAATTCGAGTACAGCAGTATGATAAGGCTGGCCAGTCGCTATCGTTTTTCAACAGTAGATTACGACAATCAGCTCTTTAAGGAGTACGTGATAGACAGGACAAAGAAAGATAAGATTGGACTCAAAACTGAATCGGAGAAGAGGATTGTTGCCGCGTATGATTTCTTCTCTTCAAAACTTTCTCAAAAATCAGAAGAAGAACTATTAGCTTTATATTCCGCCGTCAAAAGCGCCTCCTGTTCCACCTATATGGTTGAAAATGAATCAGATGCTATTCAGATGTTTATTTTCCAGAATAATCGAGGAAAGAAGCCAACGAACCTGGAAATCATCAAGGCTCAGTTTATGTTCAACGTCCACCTTTATGGAGGAGAGGAAACTGACAACTTGCTTAGCGATATAAAGTACAGATTCGAGAATATCTATCGCTCAATCTCTCGTATAGAAAGGAAAATTGATGAAGGTGACATCCTCGTATATACTCAGAGGGTTTTCTTTAACAATCTCAATGAGGGGAATGCCTTGGCTAAGGTCGATGACGAATTAGCTAAAGAGAGCCGAATCGAATTTATTAAAGGCTTCACACAGGGCCTTTCGAGTAGTTTCAACTATTTGGAACAGTTCTTTACGGAAGACTATGATAAGAATTACAATATCCATTCTGCCATCAGCCTTCGCTCTCATTACGATATTCTAATGCCGTATGTAATAAAGGCATACTCATTTGGTTTAGATCGTGAAACTATCGGCACCCTTTGTAATTCGTTAGAAACACTATTTTTGAGACAACTTGTTATTCGTAGAAGTGCGATAATGAGCTATAGACTCAATGGGGTCTTTCAGCGGTTTACAGGAAACATAGAAGAGACAGTTGACCTTATTAACTGGATGAAAAATCCAAATGATTGGTGGTTCCAGTATTGGGATGACGCTCAATTTGATGAGGCGCTAAATGGATGGATTGAAGAAAGAACAGCCAAATTCCTTCTTTGGAAATACGAGAATTACCTTCTGGATGGTGGTAAAGGAGGCTATGATTTCATTCGTTTCGACTCAATCCCAGAAAAGCATTTGGAGCACATCGCGCCACAGACAAAAACGAATGATGAGCCTGTTTCTGCGGGATATTGCGAATATGATGAGGAATTCAGAAACTCTTTCTTGAATTGCATGGGCAATTATCTTTTACTATCCGCTCCTCACAATGAATCAATTGGAAATAAGCCATTTGAACTTAAGAGGTCAACATATACACATCTTCTTCAGCAACGCGAAATTCAGGATATGACTCCGGACATCATTTGGAACAAAGAAAAAATTGCTTTGCGTCAGAAGAACATCAAAGAATTCATTAAGAGCATCTATTAACGAGTTTTTCGTTGATAATCATATTTGGGAATGCCAAAGGTTGGAAGTTGCCACTCTTTGGCATTCTTTCTTCATATCTTCGCGGCATGAAACAGAACTTAGAAGAGCCTGGCTATCGTTCGATGAACGAGGTCCTGTTCAAAAATGAACTCATCAATCTCAAGTGGTAGTAAATTTCCGTACAGAAAATCATACAAATCTTGATTTTTTGTTCGAAAATTTGCTATATTTGCGGCATGAAGGATGTTTTAGACATATTAGGCAATGTTCCGGTTACCAAGGAAACGATCGCATCCCTTTATCCCGATATTTCCGGTACGAGCCAAAAGGTCTCCTCTCTGGAACATAGCGGGAAGTTATTACGCCTCAAGCGTGGATTATATGTAGTCAACCCTGCCTGGAGCGGCAGGCGCATCAGCAGCGAGCTTGTCGCCAATCATCTTTACTCTCCGTCCTATGTGTCCATGCATACGGCGCTTCGCTGGTATGGGCTTATTCCGGAGCAAGTGTACTTGGTCCAAAGCATGACACTCAAACATTCACGTGAGTTCGAGAATGCTCTTGGTCGATTCTCCTACATAGGCGTTGACCGTGAATATTTTCCTGTCGGCTTACGGCAGGAGGAAACGGAAGGAACGACCTTCGTCATCGCAAGCCCGGAGAAGGCATTGTGCGATTTGATCCGTTATACCTCCGGCGTGAACCTGCGTTATCAAAAGGAGGCGCAGGCGTTTCTGGAAGAAGATCTGCGTCTCGATATGGATGCGTTCGGCCAGTTTAACGTCGATATTCTCCGGCAGTGCGCCGGTGCCGGGAAGAAGACACAATCCATCGAAACCCTTATAAAATTGCTTGGATAATGAATCAATTATATGAAAAGATGCTTTCGTCTTACGACCAAAGTACGGATACGGCACGGAGGAACGCTATTTATGAGGTAAGCCAGCAGATCGTTCTCGCCGGGCTTGCCGATGGAGGTTTTTTCGATAAGGCCGCCTTCTATGGGGGGACTTGCCTGCGTATCTTCCATGGATTGAATCGATTCAGCGAGGATATGGATTTTACACTGTTAAAGGAAGATCAGTCATTTAACTTTGAGCAGTATTTTCAACCTGTCATAGACCAGTTCGCCCTTGTTGGCCGCAAGGTTGAAATCAAGAAGAAGGATAAGAAAAGCTTCGGCAAGGTGGAATCCGCCTTTCTGAAGGACACCACGGATGTGTACGATATTTCATTCCAGACAGAGAAATCCGTCAAGGTAAAGATAGAAGTGGACACGGTACCTCCGCTGAAATTTTCGACGGAACAAAAATTATTGCTGCAGCCAAAATCCTTCCTGACCCGCTGTGTGGCGCTTCCTGATCTTTTTGCCGGCAAAATGCATGCGCTGGTTTTCAGGGCGTGGAAGAGCCGGATCAAGGGTCGGGACTGGTATGATTTTGAATGGTATGTCCGTGGTGGAATCCGTCTTGACTGGAATCATCTCCATGAGAGAATCCTTCAGTTTAACGGTCAGGATATGACTCTTGAAGAGTTTAAGGACGCATTGCGAGACCGTCTGGGCGGTGCTGATATATCCCGCGTCAAGGAGGACGTTCTTCCGTTCCTGAACAATCCCGACGAACTGGGTATCTGGTCCAATGATTATTTCCTGCAGCTGGTGGACAGTATGAAAATTCAATGATGCCTATTTAGAATATTTGTTGTAGCTTTGCAGAAAACCCGCTTGGCAAAAGGGCGGGCTTCCATAACGTAATGTCAAAGAAAGTTTATTTTGCCGGCTCCATCCGCGGCGGGCGGCAGGATGCGGAGCTTTACAAGCGCATCATCGAGTACATCCAGCGGAATCATGTCGTCCTGACGGAGCACGTCGGGGATCTGTCCAAGAGCAAGACCGAGGGGCTGAAAGACCGTGACGTGGCCATCTATGAGCAGGACACCGCCTGGCTCCGTGAGGCCGATGTCGTGATTGCGGAATGCACCACGCCATCCCTGGGCGTCGGCTACGAACTGGCCTACGCCGAAGCCCGTGGCATCCCTGTCCACATCTTCTACAACAAGCCCCGCACGAACCTTTCCGCCATGCTCACCGGCGACAAATACTTCGAAATCCATCCCTATACGGCTGAAGAGGAGATATATCCCGTCATCGACTCTATACTGAATCAGTAAATTATTATCCCGTTTGGCAGCAAAACAGGGGTAAAACGTAACTTAACCCTACCCGCAGGAACGGTATGGAAACGTTTCGGGGCCGAAATGCTACCATACCGCCCTTCAAAATTTTTCCGGCTTTGCAGGATGGGGGAGCGTTTGTAAGGAAAAGTAAAAGTCACTATCTTTGCAAGATTGAATCGGATTTTTATGGAGAATAAGAAATTTACGTTATGGAACCGGATTGTGGCGGGCATCGTTTTTCTGGTGTCGGCCATAACCTACCTCCTTACGATAGAGCCGACGGCCTCGTTCTGGGACTGCGGTGAGTTTATCGCATCATCTTACAAGCTCGAGGTGGGACATCCGCCGGGAAACCCTGTGTTCCAGCTTTTTGCCCGCGTGTTCACGATGTTTACCGACGCTTCCCACGCGGCGGTGGCGGTCAATGCGATGAGCGGTATCTGCTCGGCGCTGACGATCCTGTTCCTCTATCTGACCATCGTGTTCTTCGTGCGGCAGATTATCAAGCCGGAGAAGGGCGGCGGTTATACCCTGGCGCAGGCCGTCACGATTTATGGCAGCGGCGCCGTGGGCGCACTGGCATACTGTTTCTCCGATACTTTCTGGTTCTCTGCCGTCGAGGGAGAGGTGTATGCGATGTCTTCGCTGGTGACCGCCCTGGTGCTCTGGGCGATGACCAAGTGGTATGAGCAGGCCGACGAGCCGCACGCCAACCGCTGGATCGTGCTGATCGCGCTGCTGATGGGCCTCTCGATCGGTATCCATCTGCTGAACCTGCTGGCCATTCCGGCCCTGGTGTATATGTATTATTACCGGAAGAAAGGGGAGGGGACCTATACGTTCTGGCAGTGGGTCGGCATCGGCCTCGTCGGCGTGGTGATCCTCGGATTCCTCGTCTTCCTGTTTATCCCGTACCTGCCGAAGGTGGCGGCCGGTTTCGACCGCCTGTTCGTCAACGGCTTCGGCCTGCCGTACAACACGGGCGCCGTCTTCTTTATGGTCGCGCTCATCGGTCTCTGCATCTGGCTGCTGTTCTGGTCGCTGAAGAACGGGAAGGTGCTGCTGAATACTGTCGTCCTCTGCGTCACGATGGTCACCATCGGCTTCTCGCTTTTCGGCATCGTCATCATCCGGTCCAGCGTCAAGACTCCGACCAATGAATATCAGCCCGACAACCCGTACACCCTGGTCCGCTATCTGAGCCGGGAGCAGTACGGCTCCACCCCGCTCCTCTACGGCCAGTATTTCGACGCGCCGTACGACCTGAGCGAGAGCAAGTACTGGGCGCCCCTCGGCGGCAAATACATCAAGGCGGACGGCCCCGTGGACGCGTCCTACAAGGCCTCCGGCAAGATGATCTTCCCCCGGATGTGGTCGTCGGCCGATCCGAAATTCATCGATTTCTATCAGTATTACACCGAAGGCAAGGGCCGCCGCGTTCCCGGCGCCGAGCACCGCAAGCCGACGATGGGAGCCAACCTCCGCTACTTCTTCGATTATCAGCTGGGCTGGATGTACTGGCGGTATTTCATGTGGAATTTCGCCGGAAGGCAGAATGAGGTGCACAGTCCGACCCCGGGCGAACTCTTCTACGGCAACTGGGAGAGCGGCATCGGCTTCCTGGACCGCTGGCGCCTCGGCGACCAGAGCGGGGCTCCCGACATCCTCAAGGAGAACAAGGGCAAAAACCATTACTTCCTCCTGCCCCTGCTGCTCGGCATCATAGGCCTCGTCTTCCAGTTCGACAAGGACAAACGGGGTGCCTGGATCGTGTTCCTGATGTTCTTCATGACGGGCATCGCGATCGTCATCTACCTCAATCAGCCGCCGTATCAGGTCCGTGAGCGGGATTACGCCTACGCGGGTTCCTTCTATATGTTCAGCGTCTGGATCGGAATGGCGGTGGCGGCCCTCTACACCTGGATCACGGAGGCGTTGAAAGGCAAATACGCCAAGGAGACCGCCGTCGCCGTGACGGCACTCCTGCTGTGCGTGCCCGCCCTGATGGCGGAGGAGAACTGGGACGACCACGACCGTTCCAACCGCTATACTGCGGTGGAGATGGCGAAGAATTATCTCAATTCCGTCGGGAAGGACGGCATCCTCATCACCCACGGGGACAATGATACCTTCCCGCTCTGGTACGCCCAGGAGGTGGAATCGGTCCGCACCGACGTCCGCATCGTCAACACCTCCCTGCTCGGAACCGACTGGCACATCGACCAGATGAAATATGCGGTCAACGAGAGCGCCCCGCTTCCGCTGACGGTTCCGCCTTCCCAGTACCTTTACGGCACCAACGAATACATCTTCATCTACGGCGACGACGGCACCCCGATGCTGCTGAGCGATGTGATGGATGTCTTCAAGGACCAGCGCCCGCAGTTCAAGGTCGACCTTCAGAGCGGCCGCCGGGTGGATTTCATCTGCGCGCGGAAACTGGTCATCCCCGTCAACAAGGAGAACTGCCTCAAATACGGCATCGTCGACCCGATGTTCGCCGACGAGATCCCCGAGAGCATCACCCTCGAACTGTCTCCCGGCAAGAATTATCTCTCGAAGCCGGAACTGTTCGTCCTCGACCTTCTCTCCAATTATCAGTGGGACCGTCCGCTGCATATGCTCAATATGGGAGGCGACCTGGACGTAGGGCTCCGTAATTTCCTCACCTACGAGGGATTCTCCTACAAGTTCACCCCGATCCGCAACACGGTCAAGTCCACGGATGTCGGCAAGGTCAACGCCCTGCATCTGTACGATATGATGAAGAACGTCTACACGTGGGACGCCCTGAAGCGGACCGACTGGTTCGTCGACTATCAGAACTGCTATACCTTCCTCGGCGTGCTGTCGCAGCGTTCCATCTTTGTCAACGTGGCCGACGCCCTGATGAAGGCGGGCGAGGACGAAAAGGCCCTCGAGATCCTGGATCTCTGCCAGGAGAACGTGCCCGAGGCGAATTTCCCGCTGGAGACCATTTCGATCGGCTTCACGACCAACGACTATATGGTCGTTTCGATGATCGAGGATTACTATAAGCTCGGCGCGGCGGAGAAGGGACGCGCAATGGCGCTCCGGTTTGCCAACGAACTGCTTCGCACCTCCTCCTTCTACCTCGATTTCTACGAGTATTCCCAGGATGACTTCGAGACGTGCACGCAGTACCTCGGTCACCTCCTCCAGACCCTCGACGAGTGCGAAGACAAGGAGACGGCGGACAAGATCGAGGCGGGCTTCAAGGCGCTCCTGGAAGCGGCCAAGGAAGGCTGATCCTTTCTGTCGGAAATAAAATGGGCGATGCCGATCGGCACCGCCCATTTTTGTCATACCGGCCCCGGCAGGGGCGAGAGTATCTCTACCCCCTGATGGCTGCAACGCCCGGGAGCTCCTTGCCTTCGATGGCCTCGAGCATCGCGCCGCCGCCGGTGGAGACGTAGCTCACCTTGTCGGCATAGCCCATCTGGGTGACCGCAGCGACGGAGTCGCCGCCGCCCACGAGGGTGTAGGCGCCGTTCCTGGTAGCCTCTGCGAGATCCTCGGCGATCTGGAGGGTACCCTTTGCGAAGTTCGGCATTTCAAATACGCCGACCGGTCCGTTCCAGAGGATGGTCTTGGAAGAGAGGATGATCTCGCGCCATTTCTCAAGCGACTTGGGGCCGGCATCCATACCCTCCCACCCGTCGGGAATCTCATGGGACGGGACCAGTTTCGTCTCGGCATCATTGCTGAAGTCGTTGGCGACGAGGGTCTCGACGGAGAGCGAGAGGTTGACTCCGCGCTCTTTGGCGATGGCCATGATCTTCTGCGCGTCGGGAATCAGGTCGTCCTCGTGGAGGGAATTTCCGATCTGTCCGCCTTCGGCCTTGATGAAGGTGTAGCCCATACCGCCGCCGATGATGAGGTTGTCGACCTTGGTGACCAGGTTTTCGAGGACGGCGAGCTTGGAGGATACCTTGGAGCCGCCGATGATGGCGGTGATGGGGTGCTGCCCGTTCTTGAGGACGTTGTCGACGGCTTTGATCTCGCCTTCCATCAGGTAGCCGAACATCTTGTCATCGGGGAAGTAGTCGGCGATGAGGGCGGTGGAGCCGTGGGCGCGGTGGGCCGTGCCGAAAGCGTCGTTGATGTAGCAGTCCGCATAGGAGGCGAGCTTCTTGACAAACTCCTTCTGGGAGGCCTTGACGGCCGCCTTGGCGGCTTTCTTCTCCTCGTCGGAGGCGTCCTCGGCGAGTCCGCGGGGTTTGCCCTCTTCCTCGGCGTAGTAGCGGAGGTTCTCGAGAAGGAGCGCCTCGCCGGGCTTCAGGGCAGCGGCCTGGGCGTCCGCCTTCTGGCAGTCGTCGGCGAACTGGACGGGCACGCCGAGGCATTCGCTCACGCGGCCGACGATGTGCTTGAGGGAGAACTTGGGATCGACCTTCTTGGGACGGCCGAGATGGGACATGATGATGACGGCGCCGCCTTTCTCAAGGACTTTCTTGAGCGTGGGCATGGCCCTGCGGATGCGGGTGTCGTCGGTAATCTCGAAGTTTTCGTTGAGAGGAACGTTGAAATCTACGCGCACGATGGCTTTCTTGCCCGTGAAGTCGTAGTTGTCGATGAATTGTTGCATAATAAATATGATTGTTTGAGTACTTTTCAGCCTACAAATATACAAAGAATTCCCGATTTAGAACACCCCCCCTGTCGATAACCCTCCATCGTAATGGGTGGTTGTCGACGAAAAGGGCCTGAAATGTCGACAACCCTCCGAGGAGCCGGAGGGATGTCGACACTTCGGCGGGGCGGGGTTGCGCGGTAAAGCAATTTTGGCTATCTTTGTAGACTTGAAAGGAAAGAGTATGACAGTAGAGTATCCTGCAGAATATTGGAAGGACTACGAACTTCTCGACAGCGGAAGGGGGGAGAAGTTGGAGCGGTTTGGGAAATATGTCCTCCGCCGGCCGGAGCCCAAGGCGCTCTGGGATCCTTCTATGCCCGATGCGGAGTGGCGGAAGCTGACGCATGTCAATTTCCGGCCCGGGGCGGGATTCGGCAAGGCCGGGAAGGAGGACAGCGGCACCTGGGAGAAATTGAAAAAGATGGACGACCAGTGGGGGATCGTATACCGCGGCGCGTCCGATGCCGAAACCGGCGCCCACAGCGACCTCGACCTCAGTCTTCGCCTGGGCCTGACGGCTTTCAAGCACGTCGGGGTATTCCCCGAGCAGGCGCCGAACTGGGAATTCATCTTCAGGGAGACTTCCCGCCTGGTCCGGATCCACAAGGCCAACGGCCTCCCGGCCCCGAAGGTGCTCAATCTGTTCGCCTACACGGGCGCGGCGTCGCTTGCGGCCAAGGCCGCCGGCGCCGATGTCACGCACCTCGATTCGGTGCGTCAGGTCGTCACCTGGGCCCGGGAGAATATGGAACGGAGCGGCCTCGACGGCATCCGCTGGGTGGTTGAGGACGCGCTGAAATTCGCCCGCCGGGAAGAGCGTCGCGGCAACCGCTACCAGGGCATCATCCTCGATCCGCCGGCCTACGGACACGGCCCGGACGGCGAGAAATGGAAACTCGACGAACTCCTCTTCGGGATGCTCCGGTCGGTGAGCGCCATCCTCGCTCCCCGCGACAGTTTCCTCGTGCTGAACCTCTATTCCAACGGCTACAGCGCAACCCTCGGCGAGACGGTCGTCCGCGAGGCGTTCAAGGATTTCCGGGAGATGTCCTCCGGCGAGCTCGCCCTCCGCGACGGCTTCGGCAAGGTCCTCCCGCTGAGTATATATGTCCGATTGAAACGATAGACTATGATAGATTTACTGATAGATTTACTGATTGTAAAGTGGCACGTCAATCCGGCCCTCTTCCACATCGGAAGTTTCGAGATCCGCTGGTACAGCCTGCTGTTCATCTCGGGATTCATTCTGGGATGGTATATCTTCCGCTGGTTCTTCCGTCGGGAGAGCGTCCCGGAGAAGCTGCTGGATCCGCTGCTGTACACACTTCTTATCGCGACCATCGTCGGCGCCCGCCTCGGGCACTGCCTCTTCTATGAGCCCTCTTACTACCTGGCGCCCTTCTACAAAATGTTCGGCGCCGCGCCCGATCCCCGGATCGCCTTCTACGGGATGACCCCTTGGCAGGCCTTCTGGGAGATATTCATGCCCTGGAAAGGCGGTCTGGCGAGCCACGGCGGCACCATTATGCTGCTCCTGGCGATGTGGTGGTATGCGCGCAAGTACGGCAAGCCGCACGATATGGATTTCGTCTGGATTCTGGACCATCTGGCCATCGCGGTCGCGTTCGCGGCCTGCTTCATCCGTCTGGGCAATCTGTTCAATTCGGAGATCTACGGCGACGCGACGACCCTCCCCTGGGGCTTCATCTTCGAACTTCGCGGCGAGACGGTTCCCAAGCATCCGACGCAGTTGTATGAGGCCCTCTCATATCTTCTGCTCGGTATAGGCCTCATTCTTCTGTACAAATACGCGTACAAAAAGACATACCGCGGAACGTATATCGGCATCTTCTTCATCGTCTGCTTCGGCGCCCGCTTCCTCATCGAATTCATCAAGGAGCCGCAGGTCGATTTCGAGAAGACGATGGTCCTGGATATGGGACAGTGGCTGAGCATTCCGTTCATCCTGATGGGGATCGGATTCCTTATCTACGCCTTTGTCAGGAAGATACCCGCGACGACCCGCCAGACAAAATAAAAATTTTTAAAAATTGTCGTCAAAAATCGGGCGTTTGGTGTGTTATTTGCAGCAAAAGCCCGGTTTTTTATTAGGATGAAAATGCATTTTACGATAAAGAATTGGCTCCTGCCGCTGGCCCTTGCGTTGCCCCTCGCCGCTACGGCGCAGGAAGTGCCGCAGGATACCCTGCAGGCCGCAAGGCAGGATACGGTCGTGCTGACCCTGGAGGACGCTCTCCGGATCGCCCTCGACGAGAATGTCTCCGTCAAGGTGGCCGACAAGGAAATCATGCGGGCGAAATACGCCAAGCGCGGCGCCTACGCGGCCCTCTTTCCGCAGATCAACGCCACCGGCTCCTACCAGCGCACCATCAAGAAACAGGTGATGTATATGGGCGGCGACGACAGCGAAGGCGGCGGAGGAGGAATGAGTTCGATGTTCTCCGGAATGGTCGACCCGATTATGTTCTACCTCAACCAGCTGGCCGACCGCACCGGCGGCCCGCTGACGCCTTATATCCCCCCGGAGACCGAGCAGACGGAGTCTTCTTCCTCCTCGGGCGGCTTCGAGGTCGGCCGCTGGAACACCTGGTCGGGCGGCATCTCCGCCTCGATGCCGATCGTGAACGCCCAGCTCTGGCAGAGTCTCTCCATTTCCGGCGACGCCGTGGAACTGGCCGTCGAGAAGGCCCGCGAGTCGCGCCTCGGCACCGTCACCCAGGTCAAGCAGGCCTATTTCGCCGTCCTGATGGCCAAGGAGGCCTTCCAGGTGTACAAATCGGTGTATGAGAACGCCTACACCAACCTGCAGAACATCGAGCGCAAATACAACGTGCAGAAGTCTTCGGAACTCGACCTTGTCCGGGCCAAGACTTCCTATGCCAACGCCATCCCGAACGTGTACAACGCCGAGACCTCCATCATCGTCGCGCTCTGGCAGCTCAAGGCCGTGATGGGCATTGACCTCGACACCCCGGTCGACATCGCCGGTTCGCTGGAGGATTATTCCTCGCAGATGCTCTACGACATCCACGAACTGGAGACGGGCGACCTCGACAGGAATACCACCCTCCGGCAGCTCGCCCTTCAGGCGGAGCAGCTCGCCAAGACCGTCCGGATGCAGAAATTCGCCTACATTCCGACCCTGGCGGTCAGTTTTTCCTACAGCATGAACGCGATGGCCAACGACTTCAAGTTCAAGGAGTACCAGTGGACGCCGTATTCGTTCGTGGGCCTGCAGCTCAACATCCCGATCTTCTCGGGCGGCAAGCGCTACCACGACATCAAGCAGGCGCAGGTACAGGCCGACGAACTGGAGCTCCAGCGGATCAACACCGAGCGCCAGCTCAGGATCTCCATCCGGCAGCAGCTGCAGTCGATGGAGACCGCGATGCGCACCTATGTCGCCGCCGAGGACGCCCTCGGCTCGGCGCAGAAGGCGTATGACATCGCCGCCGCATCCTACGAAGTGGGCCGCGCCACGCTCACAGACCTCGACAACGCCCAGCTGGCCCTTACGCAGTCGCGCCTGAGCGTCGTGCAGTCGGTATACAGTTTCATCGTGGCGAAGGCGACCCTGGAACAGACCCTCGGCTACGATTTCATCGAAAGCGACGGCACGGTCGACCTGACGAATCCTTACGAAAAATAAAAGACAAGATATGAAAGCGAAAGTTTTGAAGATGCTCCTCATCGCCGCCGCGGGTATGGCGGTCGTTTCCTGTTTCAACAAGAAGCCCTCCGAACGGAGCGCGGGTTCCGCCCTGGAAGCCGCTCCGGACGAAAAGGTTCACCCCGTCAAGGTCATCGAGGCGGCGGAGCGGGACGTCAGGCAGGAGAGCACCTATTCCGCGACGGTGGAAGCCTACGCGGTCAACAATATCGCCCCCCAGACCGCTTCCCGGATCCAGAAGATCCGTGCGGAAGTAGGGGATTACGTGCATAAGGGCCAGGTGGTCGCCGAGATGGACCGGCTCCAGCTCGACCAGACCCGCCTGCAGCTCATCAACGACAGCACCGAGTTCGAGCGCCTGAAGAAACTCTATGAGAAAGGCGGCATCGCCAAGAGCGATCTCGACGCCGTCGAACTGGCGTACAACGTGCGCCGCGCGACGGTCGACAACCTCAAGACCAATACGATCCTCCGCAGCCCGATCACCGGCTTCATCACGGCCCGCAACTATGACAAGGGCGACCTCTACTCGATGGCCCAGCCCCTTTTCGTGGTGCAGCAGGTCGTCCCGGTCAAGCTCAAGGTCGGCATTTCCGAGAGCGAATATACCCGGGTCCGGAAAGGTGACAAGGTGCAGATCGTTTCCGACGCCCTTGCGGGCAGGACCTTCGAGGGTCGCGTCAACCGGCTTTACCCGACGGTGGACGCGATGACGCACACCTTCATCGCGGAAGTGGTCGTCAGCAACAACGACCGCGCCCTCCGTCCCGGAATGTACACCAAGGTGACCGTCACTTTCGGCACCAACCGCAGCGTCGTCATTCCCGACCGGGCCGTCGTCAAGCAGGAGGGTTCCGGACAGCGTTTCGTCTATCTTCTCAATCCCGACAATACGGTCAGTTTCACCCCGGTCACCCTCGGCCGCCATATGGGGGATGAATACGAGATCCTGGAAGGCGTCCCCGTCGGCGCGAGCGTGGTCGTCAAGGGTACCTCCGGTCTCCGGGAGGGCTCCAAGGTCGAAATCATTGATGAATAAGGAGGCCTGAGATGAGCATTTACAGGACCTCGGTCAACCATCCGGTCACGACCTTCCTCCTTTTCCTCGCGTTCGCGATCCTGGGCGTGTATTCGCTCGTCCAGCTTCCGATCGACTTCTTCCCCGACGTGGAGTCGAACGTCATCATGGTGATGTCCTCCTATCCGGGAGCGAGCGCCGAGGACGTGGAACAGAACCTGACCAAAACCCTGGAGAACTCGCTGAACGGCGTCGAGAACCTCAAGAACCTGACCTCCAACTCCAAGGAGAACATCTCCTTCCTCCAGCTGGAATTCAACTACGGAACCGACATCGAAGTCGCCACCAACGACGTTCGCGACAAACTCGACATGGTCAACTCGGTGCTTCCCGACGGGGCCACCGTTCCGATCATCTTCAAGTTCAGCGCCGATATGATGCCGATCATGATCATGTCGGCGACGGCCTCCGAGAGCGTGGACGCCCTCGACAAGATCCTCGACGACAAGGTCGCCACGCCGCTTGCGCGCGTGAACGGCGTCGGCACGGTCTCGGTGAGCGGCGCCCCGAAGCGCGAGATCCAGGTCTACTGCGATCCGGTCAAACTGCAGGCCTACGGCCTTTCGGTCGCGGCCATTTCCCAGATGATCGCCGCCGAGAACCGCAACGTCCCGAGCGGCAGCATCGACATCGGCTCGGAAACCTATACCCTCCGCGTGCAGAAGGAGTTTGACGATCCTTCCGAACTGCTGGACGTCGTGGTCGGCTATTCCGCCGGCCGGACCGTCTACCTCCGGGATGTCGCCCGCATCAACGACGGCCTGGAGGAACGCTCGCAGGAATCCTACACCAACGGTGTCCGCGGCGCGCAGATCATCATCCAGAAGCAGTCCGGCTCCAACACCGTACAGGTGGTCAGAAGCGTCAAGAAGACGATGAAGACCATTATGCCGAACCTGCCGCCCGACATCAAGTTCACCATCGTGATGGACGCTTCCGACAACATCATCAACACCATCAACTCCCTGAAGGAGACCATTATGATCACCTTCCTCGTCGTGATGCTCGTGGTGTTCGTCTTCCTCGGAAGGTGGAGAGGAACGCTCATCGTGGTGCTGTCGATCCCGATCGCCCTCCTTGCGTCGCTGATGTATCTGTTCGCCACGGGCAACTCCCTGAACATCATCTCGATGTCGGCCCTTTCGATCGCCATCGGCATGGTCGTGGACGATGCCATCGTGGTGCTGGAGAATGTGTCTTCGCACCTGGAGCGGGGCGAGAAACCGAAGGAGGCGGCCGTACACGGCACCTCCGAAGTGGGTATCTCCGTCATCGCTTCGACGCTGACGATGCTCTGCGTGTTCCTGCCCCTGACGATGATCTCCGGTATGGCCGGCATCATGTTCAAGCAGCTGGGATGGATCGTGAGCATCATCATGATCGTCTCGACGACGGCGGCCCTCACCCTCGTGCCGATGATGTGCTCGGTACTCCTGGACAATAAGCACAAGACCGGGAAGGTGTATACCGCCATCTTCGGCCCCATCAACAAGGTGCTGGACGGCATCTCCCGCGGTTACGGCAAACTGATCGGCTGGTCGATGTCGCACAAGATGATCATCTTCATCGCGGCCATCGCCATTTTCGCCGGCGTGCTCGGCCTTCTGGTTCCCGGTCTCAAGACGGAATACTTCCCCCAGGCCGACCAGGGCCGCGCCAACATGACGGTCGAACTCCCGATCGGCACCTCGCAGGACGTGACGCGCGAACTGGCGCACAACATCTATCAGAAGATCGTCGAGGACGTGCCGGAACTCCGTGCCATCAGTTATGTCTTCGGCCAGGCGGATACCGACAACGCATTCGCCAGCATGCAGAACAACGGTACCTACCTCATCACTTTCCGGATGAATTTCGGAAGTATGGAGCTGCGTGAACGTTCCACGGCGGACATCTGCGACGTCATCCGCGAAGACCTGAAACTCTTCCCGGAGATCAGCCGCTCCAACATTACCGAGGGCGGCGGCGGAATGGGCGGCGCCACTTCGGTCTCCATCGAGGTTTACGGATACGATTTCGAGGAGACGGAAATGGTTGCCAAGAGCATCCGGAGCCGCCTGATGGAAAATCCCTGCTTCGCGCAGGTCATCCTCAGCCGCGATCAGTATACGCCCGAGTATCAGGTCGATTTCGACCGCGAGAAACTCGCGCTCAACGGACTCAGTTCCACCACGGCGGCCGCCGCTTTCAGCGCGGCGATGTCCGGCAGCGTGACTTCCTTCTTCCGCGAGGACGGCGAGGAGTACAGCATCCGCGTACGCTATGCCCCCGAATTCCGCACCAGCATCGAGGATATGGAGAATGTCGTGGTCTACACCCCTGCGGGGCGGGCCATCCGCATCAAGGAACTCGGCCGCGTCGTGGAGTCGAAGGTTCCGCCGACCATCCAGCGCAAGAACCGTTCGCGTTACATCAACGTCAGCGCCATCGTCGCCCAGGGATACGCCCTCAGCGACGCCGTGGCCGTGTCCCGGAAAGTGCTGGACGAGACGGAGCATTCCTCCGACATCTCGTTCTACATCGGCGGAGACTATGAGGATCAGCAGGATATGTTCCGCGATATGCTCCTCCTGGTCGCCCTGATCATCATCCTGGTGTATATGGTGATGGCGTCCCAGTTCGAATCGTTCATGGGACCGTTCGTCATCATGTTCTCGATTCCGTTCGCCCTCGTGGGCGTCATTATGGGCCTCCGGCTTACCGGAACGGCCCTCGGCGTGATGGCGATGATCGGCATCATCATCCTTCTCGGTATCGTGGTGAAGAACGGTATCGTGCTGATCGACTACACGATCCTCTGCCAGGAACGTGGGATGAGCGTGCGCGACGCTTCCGTCGTTGCGGCCAAGAGCCGTCTCCGTCCGATCCTGATGACCACCCTCACGACCGTTCTCGGTATGCTCCCGATGGCGATCGGCACCGGCGAGGGCTCCGAAATGTGGAAGTCTCTCGGTATGACGGTCTGCTGGGGTCTGAGCATCTCGACGCTCGTCACCCTGGTCATTATTCCGACCCTCTACTGCGCCTTTACCGAAAGGATGGAGCGCCGCAAGGCCCGCAAGGCCGCCAAAGCAGCTAAAGCCCAATCATTATGAAAGCGATATTTATAGCATACAACCAGGCCTATAACGAGGAGATCATCGATCTGCTCGGACAACTCGGACAGCGGGGCTACACGGTCTGGCAGGATGTCGGCGGACGGGGGAGCGTGGACGGGGAGCCGCATCTCGGCAGCCACGCCTGGCCCACCCAGAACCATGCGGTCCTGACGGTCGTGGAAGACGGCCTCGCCCCGAAAGTGATGAACGCCCTCCGCGACAAGGACGCCGCCTATCCCGATCTCGGCCTTCGCGCCTATGTCCTTCCGGTGGAGGAGGTCCTGTAGCATCTAAAAAAATTTCAACCTTTACAAATTTTCTCTATATTTGTAAAAATTGATTTTACTATGGCAAAAGTTATCACGCAACTGAATATCGGCGAGATCCTGGGGGAGACTCCGGTCGCCGTCGTGGATTTCTGGGCGACCTGGTGCGGCCCCTGCCGCATCCTCTCTCCGACCGTTGATGAGATCGCCGCCGAACTCGAAGGCAAGGTCACCGTGGCCAAATGCAACGTGGACGACTGCGAGGAGATCGCCGCCGAGTACGGCATCCGCAGCATCCCGACCCTGCTGTTCTTCAAGAACGGCGAAGTGGTCGACCGCCTCGTCGGGGTCAATCCCAAGGAAGTCATCCTCGAGAAGATCGCCTCGCTGGAGGCCTAGCGCGCCATGAAAAAGTTCCTGCTCATCGCGGCGACAGCGCTCCTGTTCGCCGCCAATGCGTCTGCACAGCTGTCTAGCGGCATCCGTTACGGTATTGTCGGCGGTTTCACCTCTACCAACACCAAACTCAAGGAGTTCGACGCCAAGAACGTTTCCCTGTATCACGCCGGCGCCACCGTCAAGTTCAATCTCGGCCTCGGATTCGCCATCCAGCCGTCGCTGACCTATCAGGTGAAGGGTACCAACCTCAAGCAGGTGATTTCCTCGGCCGAGGAGGAGGCCAAGGCGGCCGTGACGGCCCTGGACGCCAGGGTGGGCTATCTTGAGCTCCCCGTCCAGTTCCAGTGGGGGCCCGACCTGATGGCACTGCGTCCCTACGCCTTCGTCGAGCCGTTCATCGGCTGCGGCGTCAACTTCAAGGCCCGGACCGGCTACGATATCGGCAACATGACGGAAATCGAAACGGAAACCCTGGCCAACGACTTCAAGAAGGCGGCCCTCAAGCGCTTCGAATACGGTCTCGGCGTGGGCGGCGGCCTCGAGATCTGGCATTTCCAGATCAGCGCCGAGTGGTTTATGAATTTCGGCGGACTGGCCGACGAGAACGGCGAACTCCAGGATGCGGGCGTTATCCGGGACAATGTCGTCAATACCCTCAAATCCAAGAATTTCCAGGGTTTCAAGGTCTCTCTGGCCATCCTGTTCTAATCACGGGGGCCGAGGGATGGACGCAGCAGCAATCAAGGCGTATGCCGACCGGCATCTGGAAGGGGTCTTCCACCTGATGGAGGAGACCCTTTCGTCCGATGTCGCGCTGCTTGATCTGACCAACCGGTCCGTGCTCGCCAGCGGTGGCAAGCGGATCCGTCCGCTGCTGACCCTGCTTTCGGCGGGAGCGTGCGGTGAGCGGACGCCCGATACCGACAGGGTCGCTGCCGCTGCGGAAATCCTGCACAACGCCACGCTTCTGCACGACGATGTCGTCGACGGAGCGGCCACCCGCCGTGGAAGGCCGACTGTGATGTCGCAACTGGGCGGACACGCCTCCGTCCTGATCGGGGATTACTGGCTGGCCCGGGCGATGAACCTGATCCTGGATACGGAATCCCATACGCAGGACTATATCCGTCTCCTGTCCAGAACCCTCGACGACCTGGCCCGCGGAGAAATTCTCCAGCTCCAGAAATCCGAATGCTGCGATACCGCATTCGAGGATTACCTCACCATCATCCGCTGTAAGACGGCCTCGCTCTTCGAGGCCTGCGCCCGTACCGGCGCCCTCTCCGGAAATGCATCCGGGGAGCAGGTGGAGGCCCTCGGGCGATATGCCTCCAACCTCGGCATCGCCTTCCAGATCAAGGATGACATCCTGGATTTCGTGGGCGGCGACATCGGCAAACCGGCCGGGCAGGATCTGGAGGAGCGGAAAGTGACGATGCCCCTTCTCTCCGCCCTGGCCACGGTCCCGGAGGATCGCTGCCGGGAGATTCGCGCGCGGCTCGCCGAAGGAGGACACGAGCAGGAGATTCTCGCTTTCGTCCGGGCGCAGGACGGAACGGCCCTTGCGCAGGAAGTACTTGAATCATACATCGACAAGGCCGTCGGATGCCTGGCCGTCCTTCCGGAAAGCGAAGAGAAACGCCACCTGGTCTCCCTGGCCCGCTATTCATCCATCCGCAAGCAATGAGATTCGAAGACATACAGGGCAACGCACCGCTGCTGGAGGCGCTCCGGTCGATGGTCGACCGGGGAAGGATCCCCCACGCGATGCTTCTGCACGAAGACGACGGCGGGGGAGCGTTCCCCATCATCCTGGCCTTCCTGCAGTATCTCTATTGCACGGACCATACGGGCTGCGGCACCTGCCCTTCCTGCAACAAAGTCGCGAAACTCATCCACCCCGATATCCACTTCGTCTATCCGGTCGCGTCCGCCAGGACTTCGTCGGATTCGACCGTGTCGCCATCCCTTCCGTATCTGCCCCAGTGGCGGGAGCTCCTGCTGACGAACCCTTCCTTCACGGAGGAGGCGTTCAACGAGGCCCTCGGCATCGAGCAGAAGTCGACGGTGATCACCGTGGCGGAGGCCGCGTCGGTGCTGAGCCGGCTGTCTCTCTCGGCCGTGGAAGGCGGCTATCGGACCGTGGTGATGTATCTCCCGGAGAAGATGAATGCGGCTGCGGCCAACAAACTGCTCAAGATGATCGAAGAACCGCCGGAGAAGACGCTCTTCCTCCTGGTGACGCACAGCCCCGAGAAGGTCCTCGTGACGATTTTCTCCCGATGCCTGTTCCTCCGGGTGACGCCCTCCGGGAAGCGTCTCGACGCAGACCCCGCGCTGCGGGAGATTTTCTTCGACCTGATGACCGGGCTCGCCGCGCGCGACCTGGGCGCCGCGCTCGAGTCGGCGGATGCCATCGTCGCCCTTCCTTCGCGCGAAAAACAGAAATCGATGATCGCCGTGATGGCGGAGGGATGCCGGAATATATTCCTCCTCCAGCAGGGCCTGCGGGACCTCGCGGTCTTCCCCGGGGAAGATCAGGCCTTCTACCAGGAAATGGCGGTCCGCTGCAAACGCACCTTCGCCCGCAATGCGCTGTCGGTGCTGGACCGGAGCCTCCTGCTCCTGGAGCGCAACGTCAGCCAGAAGATCCTCTTCACGGATCTCACCTGTAAACTTTTAAGGATAATTTGACATGAACAATCCGTTAGAGAATATACAATACGACTGCTTCCGGGGCTGCTCGGTCACCCGCGGGGAGAACGGGGAAACCCGCCCGTCCTACCGCCAGGGCTGCTGCAAACTGGAAGTATACAATACATATAAGGGCATCTCGCAGGAGCAGTACTCCGACTACTTCGAGGTCCGCTTCAAGAATACCCGAAAGGGCATTTACAGCAACGGATCGGGGCAGAGCGTCAAGACCGGCGACCTCGTAATCGTCGAGGCGGCCAGCGGCCACGACCTCGGCATCGTCACGCTGGAGGGTCCCGCCGTCGTCCGGCAGATGAAGTGCAAGCGCATCGATCCCGAGACCACCCAGATCCGCCGCATCTACCGCAAGGCCAAGCAGTTCGATATCGAGAAGTGGCAGGAGGCCATCGCCCGGGAGGAAGAGACGATGATCCGCGCCCGCGAGATCGCCGCCGACCTGGGGCTCGAGATGAAGATCGGCGACGTGGAATTCCAGGGGGACGGCACCAAAGCCATCTTCTATTATATCGCCGACGGCCGTGTCGATTTCCGGCAGCTCATCAAGGATTTCGCCGAGGAATTCCGCATCCGCATCGAGATGAAGCAGATCGGCGCGCGCCAGGAGGCCGGGCTGATCGGCGGTCTCGGCGTCTGCGGCCGCGAACTCTGCTGCGCCAACTATATTACCGAATTCAAGTCCATCACCACGGCGGCGGCCCGCTGCCAGGATCTTTCGCTCAATCCGCAGAAACTGGCCGGCCAGTGCGGCAAGCTCAAATGCTGCCTCAATTACGAGGTGGCGGCCTATCAGGACGCCCAGTCCCGCATCCCGCGGGTGACGGAGCCGCTCGAATTCGAGGACGGACAGGCCTGGCTCGTCAAGACGGACATCCTCCGGGAGATCATGTACTTCTCCTATGAGAAGGGCTCCCTGGCCAATGTCCATCCGCTGTCGGCCGGCGATGTCCGCGAGATCATCATGATGAACCGCAACGGCCGGAAGCCGGCTTCCCTCCGGAAAGAGCCGGAGATCTCCTCGCCCGAATTCGTCTCGGCCGTCGGAGACGACAGCATCTCCCGTTTCGACGAGAAGCGGAAGAAGCGCCGCAGCGGAAAGAACCGTCATAAGTCCGGGAAATGAGTTGGCGTCCCCTCATCCTCGCCGTCGCGGCCTGCGCGGCCCTGCTTTCCTGCCGGGAACCTTCCGGGCGGGAGGATTTCATCGCGGGGAAGGGACCTTTTGTATTCAGCGCGGATATGACCGATACGACCCGTCTCTATGACTTTTCGTTCTATACGCGGCTCGACGGCCGTCCGCATCTCCTGTCGGGCGTCGTGGATGTGCCGCTCGACATCGCGTGGACATCCCCTTCCGGGAATGTCTATGCGGAGACGGTCTTCCTGCCGCTGACGGATTCGTCCGCGACCTTCTACTCGCGACAGATCCGGCGGGACTACCGGACGGACGTGCTTCCGGTGGAGGCCGGCGTATGGGAGATCGCCGTGTCGGTGCCGGATTCGGTGGATATTCCCGGCCTGAGGGGGCTCGGGCTGGTGCAGCATCACAAAGACAGATAAATGGGACACGGCAAACTTCGGAAATTCGCGGAGAACAGGACGTTTTCCTGCCTCCTGCAGCCCGCTGCAGAGGATGTGCTCGACCGTGGCGCGGCGGAGGACGGCCTGCACCTGAATCCGCATCCCGTCCGCGGGCACTGGAACGAAAAGATGTTCGATGCCCCCCGGCCGATCGTGCTGGAACTCGGCTGCGGCAAGGGTGACTACACGATCGCCTTGGCGGAGCGGCATTCGGAGTGCAATTACATTGGCGTCGACATCAAGGGCGCCCGCCTCTGGAAGGGCGCGAAATACGCCACTGAGCACTCTCTCGGCAATGTCGCCTTCCTCCGCACGCGGATCGAATTCATCGGGGCCTTCTTCGCTCCGGGCGAGGTGTCGGAGATCTGGCTGACCTTCTCCGACCCGCAGATGAAAAGCGAGAACAGCCGCCTGACCTCCCCGCTCTTCCTGGAGCGCTACCGCGGCTTCCTCGCCCCCGAAGGCCGGGTGCACCTCAAGACAGACAGCCGCTTCCTCTACGAATATTCCCTCGCGACCGCCCGCGCCAACGGACTCACTGTCCTTTGCGCCGATACCGACATCTATAGCCATTCCGGGACAGAATCTTTCCCTGCCGATCTCCTCACCGTCCAGACTTTCTACGAGTCGATGTTCCTCAAGATGGGCCTCCCCATCACCTATCTGAGTTTTCTCCTTGACCGTGAGGGCTCCTTCGTCTATCCGGAAGACTTCGACGCCGACTACTGGCGCCGCGCTGAAGGCCCCCGCCGCACCTTCTCCCACCAGCCCCCGCCGTCCGGAGGGTGTGCTCGAGATGAAAAACAATAAGTTGAAAATTGCTTAAAAGTACTGTATTATGAAACGCATAACCCTTCTCCTTCTGGCCCTCGGTGCGGCCCTCCTTTGCACCGTTTCCTGCGAAAAGAACAAAAAAGGCTACGACGGCAATCCTGTCAGTCTCGGCCTCTCGGTCCGCTGGGCGGAAATGAACGTCGGCGCCATCGAGGGTGACCTTGACGGTGTGAGCGTTACGCTCGCCGATGCGATCGACTATGCCGCTCAGAACAAAAAATGGTCTATCCCGACCGTCATGCAGTGGGAGGAACTGCTGAATACGGACGGTGTCAAGGTTCAGCCGACGTTAAGTCCGGCCGGCTACCTCATCATCGGCAAGGGCGGCCAGTCCATTTTCTTTCCTTCCGGGTATTATCTTTGCGCCGGTTCCAAAGACGCGTTCGAAACGACCTATGTGGATTTGTCCGTGCTGTCTATGCTCAGCGAGCCGAGTTTCGCCACCACCACTTCCAAGAATATGGAGTTCAGTCTCCGTCTGGTCAGGAAATAATTCCCGTCCGTAAAGATGAAGGAAAAGAACGAAGACCTGCGGCCGGGCGTGCCGCCGCCGGCCGAACTCCCCGCGCCGGAACCCGTTGACGCTGAGGCGGTCTTCAACGCCTGGAAGGCCGGAGAAACGGATCTGGTCTGCGTACTCGGCCCCACGGCGTCGGGCAAGACGCACTGCGCCGTCTCGCTCGCCAGGAGGTTCAACACCCTCGCGGGCGCTCCCGTTGCCGAAATCATCTCCGCCGACAGCCGTCAGGTGTACCGCGGAATGGATATCGGCACGGGCAAAGACCTTGCGGAGTACGGTGAGATTCCGTATCACCTGATCGACATCATCGACGCGGGCGAACCCTACGACCTCTACAATTATCAGCAGGACTTCGAGCGGGTTTACACCGACATCCGGGAACGGGGCCGCCTTCCGATCCTCTGCGGCGGTACCGGGCTTTATATCCAGGCCGTCACGAGCGCGTACAACCTGCCAGTCGTCCCGCCGAATCCCGACCTTCGGGCCGAGCTGGAGGAGGCCGACATCGAGGAGCTCCGCGAAATCTACTGCGAACGCTGCGAGCCCGATCCGGCCGTAATGGAGTCCAAGCGCCGTCTCATCCGCGCCCTCGAGATCGCATTCTACAAAGAAGAACATCCGCTCGAAAAGACCGGCTTCCAGCCCAAGAAAACCTTTTTCATCGGAACGGTCGTCTCCCGCGAGGAGCGCAACGCCCGCATCGACCGCCGCCTGGCCGCCCGCCTTGACGAAGGACTCGTCGAAGAAGTGCAGGGCCTGCTGGACAAGGGCATCCCGGCCGAAACCCTGCTACGCTACGGCCTGGAATACAAATTCGTAACGGAGCACCTCCTTGGCCTCGTCGACCGGGAAGGGATGCAGGCCCTCCTCGCCACGGCGATCCACCAGTTCGCCAAGCGTCAGATGACCTTCTTCCGCGGAATGGAATCCAAAGGCGTCCTCATCCACTGGACCGACCCCGCCGCCCCGGGCTGGTAACATCCTCTCCTTTATCCCGTGAGCGTATCACCAGCAGCAACGCTCACGCACTGCCATCTCGCATCATCGCGTGAGCACTTCTCCTGCAGCACGACTCACGCCCAGCCAGTTCAAAGTCTTTCGGTGAGCGTATCACCAGCAGCAACGCTCACGCACTGGCATCACGTAACCATCGCGTGAGCACTTCTCCTGC
>JAEEGG010001649.1_pt1 | contig 59438 bp, 45 predicted proteins | sample 9134161 | NCBI WGS metagenome assembly JAEEGG01 (sample SAMN16246543, study PRJNA631951) | gut metagenome | biome: gut microbiome; feature: rumen; material: CR-attached | host: Bos | place: Iran: Karaj | collected 2018-10
AAAAAGCAGAAACCGCAGGGCTTGTTAAGATTACCCTATTTCCAGCAAATGATATGAAAATAACTCAAAAACAATTTCAATTTACTCTTGACATATCACCGCTGGACTTTAGCAGTGCCACTGCCTCACGAATGCTTTTGATTGTTTTTTCTGAAATCAGAAGGTTCTCGCCAAGCAGGTCTTTCGGATCTGCGCCCTGTTCCAGCGAACGCCGCAGGTTCTCTTCCATCTTAGCAAACGCTTCCTTTGACTGCTCCTGCGCCGCCGAAAATCTCTCCCACTTCTCTTTCAGGTTCGGGATCTCATATAGGAAGTCAAGATAAGCGTCGATGTTGCGCTTCTTCTCTTCCAGTTCCTTCAGGAGTTCCGTGCTCTCCCTGATCTGGGAAAGGAGGGATTCCTGCTGTTTCTTGATCTCGGTAACATCCGTTGCGGTGACAAAAAGCTCGTTTTCAACTAATGAAACAGTTCCCTTTAAGTATTTTCCGTCGTACTTCCCCGCAAACTGTTTTGCGTCCTTATGAAGGTCAGCCGTGATCTCTTCGATCGCCTTAGAATATCGTTCCCTTGCCGCCCTGTTGGCATAGCCGATCGTTCCTTTTTCCGGGTCATAGGTAAAGAGGACATTACCCGTCTGCTCCAATGCCTGTTCCATGGACGCGGGCAGGATGCTGACATATTTATTCTTAAAGACCATGAAGTAAAGGCAAAGAATGCAGACCGTCATGACCAGAGGATTTAAGTCGATCAGGGTAAAACCAGTCAGGGAACGGATCAGATTGGTGATGCCGGGGAGCAGTGGATACATGGAAAAAATCAGCGCCCGCTTTAGCTTGTCTTCTCCGAATTTTACTATGTGAACCAACGAAATGATCCATCCGGCAAACAGCATTCCGTACACGACCAGCACGCACGGTGCGAACGCTTTTCCGTGGATCACGGGTTCGTCCAAAATCAGACGTTCATAAAACTGATGATGCAGGGGATCCGTGAAGATGACGAAGATTACCGCCAGCGTGAGCGTATAAACAAATGCTCTGAATACTTTATTTTCAACGACCCGCATGTTTCCAGCGACATACAGGTTCCAGATCAGAAAGGCCATGGTGGCGAGCATGGTGGAGGTCAGCTGATAATAAACGCCAAAGGCATAAACGGAATTATTCTTCCAAAACAGGATCAAAACTGTTTCCGTAAAACCACCAAACACGATTCCCCAAAGGCCGAAAACAAGAACGACAAACCATCTTGACACTGGGGAAGGCGTGCGCCATTTGATCAGCCGCGCGATAAACCACAAATGGGCAGGGAGATAGATCGCCTGCATGACAAGATCCAAAACATGAAATGTTGTCTGGCTCATATGATCCCCCTCCCTTTTTTGTTTTATGGCATAAAAAAGTCGCAGCCCCCTACGCTACGCATAAGAAGCTACGCCCCGACATACATTTATGGCATGAAAAAGAAAGGACCGAATTATCCCCGCCTGGCAGACAGTCTTTTCCACAAACAAACATACCGCTACTATGCTTTGTCATGCCCGTCAAATCCTTCCTCTTTCCATCTGTTTGATTACACACTTTATTACTTTCCTCAAATAATACTCTAACAGAAACTTATCACATTTACAATGCCATTCGAACATGTAGTCTTACATAGTCTTATGTAATCAGTATGTTGATCAACCTGCTATTCATCACTTGGAAACTGGTGGCACTTTCTTCAAGAAATTGCCTCTTGTAAATTCCTTTTGTCAGCACTGCTGGCAAAGGTGAATTGGGGAAACGGCATGATTTTTGCCACCTCCCCTTTATCCTGCACAAAATTCAGCCGACCGATTTCACCTCACAAGACCACCTTTGATCGTCATTTTCCAGCCTGCGCAGCCCCCCTTGGGTCATTTTCTTCAGTATGCGCGAGCCCTTCTCTGGTCGCATTTTCGGCATGTGCCAGTCCACCCCTGGTCATGTTCTAACGCCTGCATGAGCCTGACTCTACCTTTGGTCTACCCGAAAACATAATAGAATTTAAAAGTAAAAAGCCCAAGAACCGCAAATTCTCAGGCTTTTAGGAAAAATTGAAACATGCTGGCAGCCGGACTTGAAGTAGGACGAAGAAAAAAATACTATATAAAATAAGATTTCGCGGCGTCGGCATGTCCTACTCAACCTGTTACTCAACCAAAAATTTCATGGGATAACTCTGTCCGTATTTCATTCATTTTTTATTTCCCAATGCCCATATCGTTTGCCATCAACTCGCTCTATTTTTCCCGCTTCTTTTAATGCATTTATATATTTCTGCACAACTCGGCGCGATATTCCCAAATGATTTCCTAATGCTTCCTGAGAAATATCTGGTTGTTCTTTTAATATTTCAATGACCCTAAGCACCAACGCATCTTCCAAAGCACCGGCTTTATCTGTTTTTTGGTGCTTTAGTGCTTTAGCCTCATCAATAAGAGCATTCGGAAGAGCATTGAAAAAAACACGAAGTCCATGCCCTAGTAGCTCATAACGCGGCGGTTCTGCTCCTAATGCCTTGCATTCATCACATATTTTTTCTATTCCGCGTCCCCAATGCTCAATATATCCTGCGCGGTAAAAAACATTGGCAATGTCCGGATTGTAAGGAACGGAATCATGCGGTTTCATCAGCGTCTCCACCGTCCACCCATCAGGGAAAACACACTGATTGCTGATAATAAGCTGTTCATCTTCAATACGTATTTGTACCGGTACGCCGTACATATAGCAGGTATGTGCTATGGCATTATAAACTGCTTCTCGAACGGCCTCCCTCGCAAAAGGATATGTTTCAACCCGCCTGTCATGTACATAATCTACTTTTGCTTTCAAATATTTCAAGTAAATAATATCGATGACCTGGTCAGCGTTTTTGATCAAAGATCCTTCGAGATCATCATGATACAATAAGTCCGCCCCATCACCAAATCTCCCGATTTTTATATAACTACCGACTTGTACAATTCCAGGGTCATGATAAAACAACAGAACGGCAGATCGTTTCAGTTTTCCATCTTTCATTAACCCAAGTTTACTCAAAAGCTCTGCGTTCGGTATATCAAGCTCTTTCTGAGTCATTCGTCTGCTTCTGAGTGCTTCTCTGCGGAAGATTTTAAAGCTTTCAGCATCCAAATCATCCACCGTAATATTATCAACGGTGACATCCTCCCATCGAAAACCAGTTCTCTGCATAATAAACTCCGACAGCGCAATCCCCGTCAACTGCTGTTTGGTCGCACCACTCCGATAATGGAACTCACCATGGTAACTGATAGGGAAAGAACTTGGTTTCACCTTAATTTCAAGATAGTCTTTCCCATCTTTTGTATGCTTATTCACCTCGGCAACAATGCCAAGACTGGACTGGATCTTATTCGGAATGTCTTCCATCAGTTTTTTAACATCCTTCACCCCGACTACATTGCCTGCATCATCAATGCCAATATATATGCTGCCACCTTGTGCATTGGCGAATCCACATAGCCACTTCAAATATTCATCCCGCCAGGATTCTTTATATTCAATGTTTTGACTTTCAGACATAAGCAATACCTCCAAACATCAGCGGTTACTTTTTCTTATCATACAAATCCAGATAATAATCATTGTTAAGTATCTTCACCTGGATATCTTTTCCTTCACTTATCGAAAGTATTCTTTTACTGATAATTGTTCGTTCGACTACTTTGCCATCAGTATTCATTAAAATGCAGTCATACATTCTATAATGCATAAGCTCCAAAATAATATTTGCGCTAAAATTATTGTGGCGGATGCATAAGTAACCAAAGATGAGGAAAAAAATCATAAATTTCGCTACCTCATCCCATTGAGTAAAATCAAACGCAAACAGTGGGAGAATATATGAAAGCAAAAACTCCGCCGTAATAGTCTTGCTTTCTTTCGCATCTTGTATTGTAAGCGTATATTTCTCATCATCTGCTACAAAGAATTTTATAATTAGAATAATTAATGAAATAGACAGCCCCAAAAGGATTCCTGTAATACCAATTATCTCTGTCCATCTATTGCCTCCATCTATCAGGCTTTTGATATCAATGAACAAAATCGTAATCCATAAGGGCGCAAATGACAGAAAGTACATACTAAAAGAAACAAATATAGACATTTTTGATCCCCTTTAACTTATCCAATGTTTCGATCCATCAACTTCCACCGGAACCTCTTCCAAGATATCCCACATGGCTTTTCCACAAAGTATCTTAACTAGATTCTCGGCATTAACCTTCTGTGATGTGTCAAATAGCTTGTTATCCGTAAGCGGAATCTTAAAATACCTTGCCGCTTTCTCCCGGTTTTTCTTTTTTGTTAAAAGCTGCAATTTCGACTTGCTGAATGCAGCAAATCGTCTTGGATTTTGTCCAGATGTTGCAGTATTTCGAAATATCTCAGGATTAGAAATAATACTCATGCCCTCAATTTCGTCTACGGCTTCGAAACACTTAATTTTATAAGCTCGTTCCATATTAAATAGAGTCTCTCCAGACATATCTAAAAAATACACTGTTCGATCATAAATAATGACATTCATGGAAGTCCGAAGGTTTAGGACTTTATCTGAAATCTCCCAAAACTTACCTTTATCATGTAGAAATCGATTCTTAAGAATAGTGACTGGCGCATTCATAGAAATGAGTTTTATCTGATGTTCATCATTGCCACATTTCATGTATCCGCATAGAACATACGCCTGAGCTTTTATACTGAACGGATCTGCCTCCGAATTAGAATCAGCAATTCCCTGAAGAAGTGGATCAAGATCAATCTCTAGGTCAGAATTGTTTTCACTTATTCTGTAAATTGTTGTGGAATTGCAAGTCCCATCATATTCACGGACATCTACATACATATTCAGCTTATTCTTCCCTTCCCCAATGTATCCTGATGAAATGTCTTGAATAAGAGCATAAATCCTTTCAGAAGGCTCCAATTCTATCCTTCGGCAATTATACATAGTTCCTTTTCGTTTTGAATGCGTAAAGCTGAGTAAGTGAGCATGCCATTCCTTACAGTCAGATAATGTAACAAATATTTCCTTTATCAAATCCAATGACATAAACTTATCTCTCCTTTACATTATAATATCTCTTTTGAAATAGCCCGGTTTTGCCCAGATTCCTCTTTCAAAACCACTTCAAACAGTTGGATTTCGATCAGATATTCTATCAATACTGCAATAAATCCTCTTTAGGCAATTCCCTTGCTCTAGTACAACTTGCTATTCGAAAACAAATTTGCCGCACCACTCTTACCCTATATGCAATATCTGAGTTCCGCATGAATCTCGCCTACCTTCATTCTCATTCAACCCGAAGTCTTTCACTTACATACACTTCGTTTTTCTTTGTCTTTATTCTAAACGCTCGAAGCATTAATCCCCATCTCAAACAACAATCCAGATGTTCTCCAAATTCTGTATTAGCATCTATCCTAATTACCTGTGTAGTCGGACATAGCGACGCAATTATGAAACACACTCGGAATCCCTTTTTCAACAATTTTTCAAGTTTATCAAGTTGCTCTATCGAACGCTCCGAATAAACAGATGGAAAATAAGCCTCTTTTTTCTCCGAAATAATTGTTTTTATTTCGACGATCGTATTCGTATCTTCAATAAAAATATCCGCTTTATAACCTGCAATTGTTTTTTCACGAAACAATCTCTTTCTGCTTCCCAAAAAGCTGAAGCTCCTTCGATATAATTGTTCCGCAATTATTGTATTTGCCATTGAAAGCTCTACTAATGTATATGAATTCCTATGTTTTACCGCAAAAACCGTATACTCTGTTCTCTTTGAATTCTTCCCCGAAGGAATTAGTAGTGCCTCTCTATTCTCTAATCTCAAAAAATTTGAAAGCCTACTGGATGATGCAATGTAACATACTACAGGTTTTCCATCCACCAAAACCATCGCTCGAAATCTGTTTTTTATCTCATAGCAAAAAATACCATGAGTAATATCTAAATCGATCCTCATGGTATTTTCACCTCTACTCGCATAAGGAACTAATTGTCGGCATACCCTCAGTTTCGATATGCTCACCTATCTTCAGCAAACCATAAACCATAAGCGCCCTTGCGTAAAAATACGGCGTATCAGTTTCTGGATATATTGCCTTAAGCAGCTGCGACAACTGCCCATCTTTATCAACAGTACCAATGTTATAATTATTTCCGCCGCTATCAGCAACTGAATATTTCGACGGATCAAATCCTTCAAAATGGTTTTTCAAAGCATAAGCCAGAGCAAATTTAGCCGCCGTGATAACATTTTCAAATTTGCCTGTAGCAACAAGACTCTCAGCAACATCATTCGCTTCTTTTGACAACCTTATATTAACGAGATCTGTCATTATCCTATCCTCCTATTGTTTTTCAATCTGAGTATTAAATGCCGTATATCTCTGCAAACGGTACTCTCGTTTTAATACGGATCCCAAAGTGTCTCTGGCTGTTTGCTCATCAATTTCATGAGTATATGCTAAAAGAACTATCTGCTCCGAAAGCTTTGGAAGGACCTTTGTAATATTGCTCTTGTGCGTAGGATCAAGCCTACCAAAGGGTGAATCCATAATGATTGGACCTCTAAGCGGTGCATTATTATGTAGTGCTCCTATAAGTGAAAGCGCCACTACATGTTCAAAGCCTGCTGATCTTAACGGTACCGTTTCACCGGAGCTATGTACCATATACAGGCCATAGTTGTCATTAATCTTTAAGCTTGTATATTCGGGCTCATTACTGATCTGAACAAACAATTCTGTTGCATCTCTTTCCACATCTCCTTTGAGCTTGTCTCTGTAGGATGCAATTCCTTCTTCAAAAATATTATTGATCTCCTCGCACAAATCAACCTTTCTCTTGGCTATTTGTGTCTCGGAATCAGTCGATACCCTGTTAAGCTTATCCTCTAAGGTTGCCAAGGCAGACTCTGCTTCCTTAATTTTATCTCTCTCCTGTTGGATACCATCCTTCAGATTGTCAATCTTCTTAAGACAGTTGGCAAGGTTTTTTACATTTTCTTTTGTCCCTTTAGACAGTTCTTCTATATCGCCGTGCCTTTCAAGCTCTTCCCTGACAGTTTTTCTCTGCCTGATGGCATCGTCTATCTCAACATCCAGCGTCGATAACTGAGCTTCCAGCACTGCAAGTAGCTCCTTTTTACTTTCTGCTTTCATATTCTGAAGTGTACTTTTTCTTATCCTTAAAGCTTCAAGTGCCTTTGTCTCATCCTCTGTAAGACCACTATATTCACTGGATGCATCAGTAATTCTCCGAAACAATGCATCCAACTTTTCATCCGGTATGTCCTGATCGCATAACTGACAATGGTGTTGTTCTGCAGCTTCCTTCATTTCCCTTACAAAGTGGCTAGCAACTTTATGCGAGCTTTCACGATCCTCTAACTCCTTAAGTTGCTCATTGATTGAAACAAGGATAGTGTCTACTCTGCTTGAAACCAATCCCTTCCATGCATCGCCTGTAGCAAGAACGATATTAGTAAGAATCGCTTCTCTGTTGGCCCGCTTTTCTTCAATGGTAGCATCAAGATCATCTAAGCTTTTTATCAATGTGGAAACATGCTCACTCTGTTGAGCTTCATCCTCAAGCTTTGTTTTGTTCCCCAGTTCTTCTGACAATTCGCTTTTCAAACGCTCCAACTCATTTGTATGCTCTTGTTTCTCAGTCTCCAAAGTATTCATTTGTGCTGCAATTTTCTGAGTCTGAGCATTGCTCTGTGCAATTTTATTCTTCTCTTTACGATACTCATCCAGCGTTGAGCCAGTGTCTATTGCTCCGTTGGTAAGGATCGGCACTCCGAGTATCTGTTCAATCGAATCCTTTATCGTAGCCCCAGTCTGAGTATCTTCCATAAGGAGTTCTTCATACTCTTGCAGAAGTTCACCATCGAAAAGAAAAAATCTCGATACCTCGCTTGGCATTATAAGATTAAGCTCATGCTCTCTTTGATCATTTGAGAGAATAGCCCCTTCTTTCTTCAAGTAAACATGTTCTTCATAGTCATCATTTTTAGACGGACTTGTGATTCCTTTCCTGACTACATATTGTCGAGTCAGTTCATAATGAATCCCGTCATTGAGCATCTTTAACACAACCTTGAAGTCATATTTTCCTTCGCTTTTTCCTTCAAGATTTGCAAGACTTGGCAAATCAACGTCCGCTCCACGTCGATTTTGATATTTCCCGAAGAGAGCATATCTGATAATGTTAAGGAGCGTTGTTTTTCCTCTTCCGTTATTACCCCAGATTATGGTAACACCGTCAGCATCTACAAAATCGACTGTCTGCGTTCCCTTAAAGGGACCAAAGTTTTCGATAACTAAGCCTGTAAACTGCAGCATCACTCCACCTCCCCCACATTAACATCCTTAAGGAATTCGTCAATCAGCTTTTTGGTTCCTTTTTTTGCTTGAGCCCGGTCATCCTGCTGTTCAAACTCATTTGCAACAATTTCTCGAATCAGCTTTTCTGGAATATCCGGATATTTTTCCTTCCGAATTTTTTCCAAGACACCGATTAACTCTTCAACTTCAACATTACTCTTCATCATCTTCCTCGATACCTCCATCTTTAATGGTGTCATACTCGATTTGATAATCGATTGCTATATTTTTTAAATCCGTAACACACGCTGGATTTTCAGCACTTTCTCCAAACTCAATAGCTCTGGATAATTCAGCAGCGATGATGGATAAGCCTTTTTCATTTTCATCTTCTGCTACAACGGGAACCGTTATTGCATCATAAAGATGAGCAAACAGCTTCCCGGAAGAGTTTCTGAGAATACGTCCACGTCTTTGAATAAATTCTCTGGGGTTCTGTGATGACGCTAATACAAGTGCATCTGTGGTCGAAGGTATATCAACGCCCTCATCAAGGCATTTTATAGATACCAGTACCCCTCCGTTTTGTGAGAAATACTCCAAGGTGGTATCTCTATCCCCCTCCATCTCTGCATAGTACTCATAGGCATCAAAGCCTTCACTTCGCGCTTGTGAACACACAGCATTAAGCTGTGTTATGTTATCGCAATACACAATCCACTTTTGCCCTTCACGAAATTTTTCCTTTAATACTTTTATCGCAAGTGAAACCTTTCCTGCAGCATTTTTTACAATTCTCGCTCTGTTAATCAGTAACTGCTTCAACCGTGGATTTGAGTTTATATTGACACTGCCATCACCTTTATTTCCCATTCTGGCCATCAATTTGCGAATTTCATCCGTAACAGTATCCCAGTTTTCTTGCTCCTTTTGCGTTAGACTAATTCTCTGCGGATAATAAAAGTATCTTGTCAGTACGCCACTTTTTATAGCATCTTCAAGCGTAAATGGTGGTGGTATCAAACCTCCAAAATAGTCAAATAATGCTTGAGTACCATCTGGATCGCCATATCTCCTTGGTGTGGCTGATAATCCAAGCCGTGCGCCAGTGCTGATATTTAATATCTCCCTACGCTTAGGGCTGCCCATTCTATGCATTTCATCAGCAACTATCATCAAATGCTCGCCTTGACTCAGCTTATGAATAAAGTCCGCTGAACAAGCTGTATCCATAGTCGCTATAATGATTTTATGCGTGTCATTACTCTGTTTGCTCCACGAAGCTAACTTTCCTGTTTTTTTCCATTCAGAGTTGTTATCGCCACATAAAAGATAAAATATATCAAACTCAGTTAGGGTTTCCCTAAGTTCCTTATTCCATTGCTTCAGCAAATCCCGTGATGGAACCAAAACCATTACGGTTTCATTACGCTTCAGTGCATCATTTATCGCACACATAGCCGTAAAAGTCTTACCGCTACCTGTAGCATGTTCAAAAATCCCTCTTCGTCCGTTTCTTTCCCATGCTTCAAGTGCATTAACCTGATGCTTACGTGGCATTCTGGCATCAGGTCCGGTGCTAGGCTTCCACCTTAGAGCTTTATTTTTTGTTACTCGTATTTCATCAAGCAGTTCTTCCCACTTAATTCCATCCGTCTTTACCTTAAGTATTTCTTTCGCCGCCGATGGGAAGCCATATATTTCAATCCCTGATATCGTATGTTTCCAAAGCTTATCAAAGAAAACTGCAGCCTCTTCAACTCGCTCTCTATCTCTTTGATCCAACCAATTTGGAAAGACATCTATCGACTCAATATTGCCATCTTCAGCCAATCCTTTGAAGGTTTCATTCATTGAACCTCTGAAACCAACCATATTACCGTCCGAATCATGAAATACTCCAACTTTATCATGGAACAGCCTTTTTGCTGTTGGAGACTCATATCCAGTTGGAATGGCAATTTTTACATCAAGAATCCCTTCGACAACCAAATAAGCCAAAAGCTTTGATGGAGCAGATAAATCCGGACTTTCTAGCATTCCTTCAACTTCTTTTATAATAGCTGCTGCCAAAAGCTCATCGTTTCTTGCACTATAGCCTTTTGATAAAGCGGCCTCATCTGCCTCGGATATATACGGCGAGCAGACAATTCTCATCTTTCCGCCATTTTCCATAAACTCCTTTAAGGCTTCCCATGCAATGATATATATCGTACTACCAAAATAACCAGATATACGGTCATATCTAACAGATTTCCTCATACACGGAAGATAAAAATCATTCGCAATATCATTTTCTGCTTTGTTATATGAAGTTGCATAGCTTTGGTCATTCAGTGCCATTAGTTTCCTCCAAAATATTCCGCTTCATAATGTTGATTCTCTCTTTTATCGCATCATAGAGATACTGCGGTCTAGCAGAAACAATAATCTCATTATTCGTTCTTTTACTACAGACAAACTTCTTATACAGAGCCATAATAATGGCATCCGATTTTACCTGTATATTACTGCTAAACGAAATCAAATCATGCTTATCAGCATCCCAAAGTACAAAAACTCCTTCTTCTCCCTCTTGTGCATACGCTACTAATAAAGGGAGTCTACCATCCGAGTAATCCAAACCCGCCTTCTCTTTTTTCTTCTGACCTGGAAGAATCAGCTGTGCCTTGTACTCATCAACCGCCCGACCTCCCGGCGGATTCGTCAGATTAAAAAGATATGCTCTCAATCGGTATTCAAACCCAGATGGAGTTTCAATATCTACTAAAAGCGGTGCACTATCAATCTCGCTTGACCACTTAACATGACCTTCAAGTCCATTTAAGAACACCTTATTGAGTTCCTGCTTCTTTAGCTTTTTAGGATTGTCAGACATCCGCAAGCACCTCCTGACGTGCTTCAGAAATCCATTTTCTTGCTTCCTTAACATAGGTATCTACAACATCAAAGCCCGCAAACCGTCTTCCAAGTTTAACAGCAACATATCCGGTAGTTCCGCTCCCGAGCCACGGATCCACAACTAAGTCACCTTCCTCTGTAGTTGCCTTAATATATTTTTCCGGCAAATAGAATGGCTGCGTTGCCTGATGATCCCCTATTCTTGCAGATACAGGGCCAGATATTATGTTCTTTGGCAATGCCCCCAAAGGATTGGGCTGAATCTTTTTATTCTTCCTTACATAAGTATTTCCATTTGTTCTCGGTTTGTACTCATAACCTTCATAGGTTTTTACGCTATGTGATTCATACGATCTTCTGATTGCGTCAATGTTTATTTCCCATTTAGGCGAAATAGAAAACCATAAATTCTGTTCATAAGCATCCTGACATGCAACTCTTAATCCTGTTGGAGCGGGATTTTCCTTAACCCAAATCTCTATATCAACGCAATTAAGCCCCCATTCCTCTTCAAGCATTATGGCGAGCTTCTCGACCACCAAAGATCTCCGTGAAGAAGCTGAGCTTGTAGCCTTTTCCCTGTTTGCTTTTACATTTATCACAATGAACCCGTCATCCGTCAGCTTTGGTATAGCCGCGTCTATGAATGGTCTGATTTTATCTATATATTCAGCTGACTTCCATGTGCCATAATCTCTGTCTGCATTGGGGTATGGCGGAGAGCCATAAACAAGCTTTATAGATTTATCTGGCAGAGAAAGCATCCCCCTTGCTCCGTCTTTATGAGCGACAGCAAAGCCAGCCTCATTTATTATATCAATCATTGCCGTCATCCCCTTCATCTATCTCTTGAATAGGATCCATTTCTTCTTTTTCTAACCTTGCAGCAGCAAGCTCGCAATACTCAGCGTTAGCATCTATGCCTATCCATCTTCTATTATTCTTCTTAGCCACAGCTGCTGTGGTTCCAGATCCAGAAAAAGGGTCTAAAATGATTTCTCCTTCAACACTACCGGACAAAATAAAAAACTCCGCAAGCTTTTCTGGGAATCGTGCCGGATGTGCTATGCTTTTCTCTTTACACAGCTTGATAAACATATCATTACTGCTTGTATTCGCAATTTCAATTACTGAGCCTGGATCAGAGCCTCCATTATTCGACCATACTTTTTCACAATTAAAATTATGAGTGCTTGGACGTGTATTCTGGATTCTATCGCCTTTCCCTTTTCCTTCAAGATATTTCTGCATGTCCTTACTATAAGGTTTCCGTATCGGATCCATCTCAAAAGTCCATTCATCTGATTTTGCAAACCAAAAACAATATTCATGAGATTTTTTTGTCCTGCCATAGCCTCCACGAGAATATACATTAGGTGGTGTGGCTGGATTATGCCATATATAATCTCTCACAAGATGAAAACCAACTTGTTTGCAAAGTGCGATAACCAACTCAAATACATATAAATGCTGGAATCCGTCGACAACCTTGTCATTTATATTCAAAACGAAGCTGCCATTGTCTTTAAGCAATTTATAAATCTGTTTTGCTTTTGGTATAAACCATTTCACATAATCATCCGGTGATATTGATGATTCTGTTCTTCCATAATCTCTTTGATCTGCATAAGGCGGCGACGTTAGAACTAAATCAATGCTCTTTTCCGGCATGGACTTCATCACTTCCTCACAGTCTCCTACGATAAATCTATTTTCAAAATCTTGCAATGTGCTTTTACGTCTTCCCAAGATAAACACCTCTTCCGCTTGTTTTTTGTTTTGGCGCCCTACTTCTTGCCTACTTTATCACCGCTATCAGACTCTAATTCCATTATGTCGGAGAGTTCACAGTTTAGGGCATTACAAATACGTACAAGCACATCCGTAGTAACATTTTCATTTTTACCCAATTTTGCCATTGATGTAGAGCTTATACCTGTTGCTGCACGAAGATCCTTCTTTTTCATATCCTTGTCAATGAGTAATTTCCATAGCTTCTTATAACTAACTACTGACATAGTACTCCTTCCTGTCAATGAAATAGCCAATCTCATATTCGAAAATTGTATTTTCAAAAATTAAATCCGTATTTTCAGATTTAATTATATCCTTAATGGGGCATCTTTTCAACAATAATATCGAGATAATACCTTTTCTACACTGAAGATTCAGAATAAAAAAGGTAATTGAACATGCTAAGTACCTCTATTTTGTAACTCTCTAAGAATCCCTCAATTCTCCCATCTTTTTGGTATAAAACATGCAAAACGCAAACCCTTTGACATTTATATCAAATTTACCGTCATCTTTGTCAAATCCCCTGCTTTTTCTTTCAAATCCGCTGCCTTTGTTTTTAATTCCGCTGGCATCTCTATCAAATACGCCGTCATTTCATCCTAATTTGCCGTCCTTCCTTTCAAATCTGCTGACAAATAGTTAACATCTATTCCTCATAAACAGTAATGTATTCAAAAAACACCTAAAGCACTCAAATCCCTCATAAACAAAGGGCAATCGCAAAAGTAGAAAAACAGAAATAAAGTAGCATCTATATTATCTTGAGAAAACCTCTCAGGAAGGAGAAACTAGAAAATGAAACACAACATAACCGAAAATATGGAGGATAAAGGCTTGGAAATCTTAGCAAACTGCTTGAGTAACTGCACGGAAGACGATATAATGCATCTAGCTAGTGCCGTAGAAAATCTAATGAGAAGAGGAAAACAGCAAGAATATCAAAAGAAACTATCATTTGTAAAAAAGTATCATGTAAAGGGCAACGGTGACATAAGATCCATTATTACCATAAACCGCGATGGAAAAGAATACTACTACACAAGGCTAAAAGGCGAAAAAACGATTACGGCTAAAACTCTTGAGGAATTGATCGACAAACTCTATCAGCACTATTCCAAAGACATTCAGCCAGAGGATTTCAGCATTGATAAGGCTTGGAAAATGTATGTGGCAGAGTATCAATCTATGAATCCATCCAAAACGAAGACCCTTCGGAACATAGAATCCGAATATAGTCGTTTTATTTCGAAGGATTTTGCTGAGCGGGATATCAGAAAGATCACCGCAGCAGATATTGAACGCTATGCACAAAAGCTCGTTGCGGAAAATGATCTGAAGAAAAAGGCTTTTTTGAATTTTAAGAGCTTGCTGAACCGCATTTTTGACACCGCAGTTTATGAGGGCTGGATTGCCTTTAATCCTGCCAAGAACATCCGAAACAATCGCCTGTTGGAAATGTGCAATCAGAGTCTTTCCGCAAGGGAAACCGAGGATGTGCTGCTATCGGAGGAAGAATGGAACGCCGTGTTTGCCGAAACCGCAAGGCGAAAGAATCTAAAGCGCAATAAAGGCTATTACTATTTCGATGCCATGATCCGGCTTCACGCCGAGATCGGCTGCAGGCCCGGTGAATTGTGTGCCATTCGATGGAAGGACATAAAAACGCCAAGCGGAAATCAGGGAAGTCCCTCCCTGCACATTCACGCCCAGATCAAAGAGAATGGTTCCTCGAAAAACCGCTATGAGTATGTTCCCGTTACAAAGAATGAAAAGGGAATTTCCAGAGGTGGCCGATACTTCCCCCTGACTCGGAAAATGATGGACATCTTAACGGAAGTAAAGCTTATGCAGGAAAGCAAGGGAGTCAATACGGAATATGTCTTTGCGCATCTTGACGGTTCCTTTATCCTTCCTGAAGCCTATGCAGAGTATGTCCATAGCGTTTTTCAGAGAGTTGGGATTCAGGGGAAAACCAGTTATGTCTTTCGGCGTGGTGTCAATCAGCTTTTGGATGAAAGGGGCGTATCTCCTACCAACCGCGCGAAGCTTTTGGGGCATACGGTGCAGACAAACCTGACCTGCTACACCTTCGGCAGCCGAGATATTGTGGAAATTGGAAGGCTAGCACTTGAAGCTAACATAACTTGTAGCGCAGAACCCCATACGCCTACATCACCTTGATAACCTTGCAACGGCATAATAACAACCAATAATCCTTTTATTGCAAGGTTTTTCCAATCCACTCAGCGTTTTTCCCGCCCTACTCAGCAGTAGATTTTATGATTTACAAAAAAACGAAAGAGCCTTGAACGCTTATCCTTCAAGGCTCTTACCCAAAAACATATACTGCTGGCAGCCGGACTTGAACCGGCACGGTGTTGCCACCGAGGGATTTTAAGTCCCTTGCGTCTGCCTATTCCGCCATGCCAGCAAACGCATCGCGAGATCGCCGTCGCGTAAAACCTTTCAGTTTCGGGAAAGCGGATCATCAGCGAATGGATGGGGGTGGATTCGAACCACCGAAGCAATTTGCAGCAGATTTACAGTCTGTCCCCTTTGGCCACTCGGGAACCCATCCATGGTCGGAAATCCATTTTTCAATGGATACTTATTTCCTAACACTGTGAAATTCTACCATAAGTCCGTGCAAATTGCAAGTAAAATCATCGGCCAATTATATTATCTACAGGATGAAGCGTCTCTTGCGGCGCATTTCCTCCTCAGGAGTCAGGATTTCCGGCTTTAGCTGCGCATTGATGGGAGCATCCTCCATGACGGTTGGCGCGTGTCTGTCATATTTCAGGATCGTCGCGGAGGTTTTCGGCAAGGTGATATGCAGACGGCCTGCATGTAATTCGTACTCGGGACCGCCGAGAGTATAGCCTCCGTCGAGGGTTTGAATCAGGGTGCGCATGCGTCCGGTCTTTGGCGTACCGATCACCCAAACGTCAATTTCCTTTTCTACGTCGCTGTCATTATTATTGATAAGGATCAGGCAATGCCCATCCTTATGGAATCTTCCATAGGCAAGGTAGTTATATCCCGCATCCACAAAGCATAGCGACCCGCGGCGCAACTCGTCATTGACATTTCTAAGATGAATAATGTCCTTATGGAAATTGATCAGTTGCAAATCCTCCCTGTTCCAAGGGTAGGTGCGGCGGTTGTCAGGATCCGTGAATCCGCAAAGACCCGCCTCATCGCCATAGTAAATGGTCGGTGCACCAATCCATGTCATCTGAATGACAACGCCCTCCATAAATACGGCGACGTTAATGCCCTGCTCTGCAGCCTGTGGTCCAAGGGTTCCGGTACGACCCACCTTATGATTCGTTCTTGTAAGAAACCTGGAGTGGTCATGGTTAGAAAGCTCGTTCATGGCAACCTGCCAGCTTGGCATGGAGAAATTCGCGCCATGATGACGCATGGCACCCCAAAATGCCTCTGCATTGCCAAGTAAATCCTCGCGGAAATCGTCACTGTGCTTCTCCATGCCCGTAAGGAACCAGGTAACGGGCTCCATAAAGGCATCATAGTTCATGACGGTATCCCATTCATCTCCCTGCAGCCAATCTCTGGTGCAGCCATAATGCTCTGCAAGGATCAGTGCATTTGGATTCGCTTCCTTCACGGCCTTTCGGAATTCCTTCCAGAAGTAGTGGTTATATTCCGGGCTATGGCCCAAGTCTGCTGCCACGTCCAGTCTCCAGCCATCCGCATTGTACGGTGCGGAAACCCATTTTCGGCCAATGTTCAGCACATATTCCTCCAGCTTCTTGGAGCCTTCATAATTAAGCTTTGGCAGGGTGTCATGCCCCCACCAGCCATCATAAGTAGGATTATAAGGCCATTTCGTCTCGTCCCTAAAATCAAAGTAATTGCGGTATGGGCTCTCGTTGCTGACATACGCCCCAGGCTCATAACCCTTGGCATTTTCATAAATGCGCTCGCGATCCAGCCATTTATTAAAGGATCCGCAGTGGTTAAACACGCCATCAAGGATGACCTTCATGCCGCGGCGATGCGCTTCCTGCACGACCTTTGCAAAAAGCTCGTTGCTGGCCTCTAAGTTTGCCTTATTGGTCACGCGGTCAATATAGCGGCTTGCAAGGCGGTTTTCGTTCTGGCCGGGATGCAGCAGCTCCCCATTGTCTGAAACGATCTTTCCAAAGTGCGGATCGATATAGTCATAATCCTGAATGTCATATTTATGGTTCGAAGGAGAAACAAAGAGTGGATTAAAGTAGATGACCTCGACGCCTAAATCCTTCAGGTAGTCCATCTTGTCGATGACGCCCTGCAAATCTCCGCCATAGAACTCGCGAACGTCCATGGCAGACGGGTATTGATACCAGTCCTGCATCTTCTGAACTGGCTCCTGAATATAAAAATATTCATTCGTCAGTACGTCATTGGAGCGATCACCATTGCAAAAGCGGTCCACGTAAATCTGGTACATGACTGCACCCTTTGCCCAATCTGGCGTCTGAAATCCGGGAATGATCGGAATGTCATAATAGTCATTTGGCTCATGGCAAAGACCGCGCACGTCATAATAAGCAACCAACGTACCCGTGCGAACCTCAAAGTGATAGCGCAGGATTTCATTTTCCAGCTGATATTCGCAGGAATAATAATCAAAATCATCCTCAGAACAAAATTTAGTCATGGAAATTTTTTTGCCCTTCGTGACAAGCCATACGTTATCCACGTTGTTTCTCGCAGTACGAAACCGAATGGTAACCAAGTCATACCCGGCAGGCTCCGCCGGCGTCACAAACTGCTCCGTCGTATCAGAAAACAATGCCTTCAAATTGAAAACCGGCCTCATGGAGCCGATATATTGCAGGTCAAATGCCATAACTTTATCGCTTCCTTCTTGGTACGAAAATTTTCATAAACTCGAAAGTCCGCTGCTTCGCAGCCGCTTGTTTTTCTATTGCATGTTTTATATTTTATCATTTTATGAGGGAAAAGGAAAGAGGCTACAAAGATTTTAAAAGTGAAACAGGCTACTTGGGGGTAGCCTGTTTCAGAGAAGGTATTTCTTTCTTATGGGGTATAGCAAAAACTATAATGTATTGGGGGGTTACGTGTATTATAATAGCATCCCCTATATTTTTTGCATAGTCTCAAAATTCACAAAGTTTACAAAACCGCTCTGCTATTTTTGTGCATTTCTACTAATTCCATTTTGGCTAAAATGTTGCAACTGCCGGGGGAAAGAGTGCTTCGAACTCGTCTCTGGTAATTCTTTCCTTCTCGAGCAGGAGCTTTGCACAGCTCTCGAGGACTCCCTTGTGCTCCAAAATGATCTCCTTCGCCTTGGCATAGCAGCCATCAATGATCTGCTTTACCTCGACGTCAATCTGGGCCGTTACATTCTCACTAAAGGCCTTGGCATGAGCAAGATCCCTTCCGATAAACACTTCATCGTCATCGCTGTCATAGCTGATGACGCCAATGTTTTCGGACATGCCGTATTTGGTCACCATTTTGCGCGCGATCTTTGTTGCCTTCTTGATGTCGCTGCTTGCACCAGTCGTAATGTCGCCAAAGACGAGATCCTCGGCAATGCGTCCGCCCAGGGAAACCATGATTTCCTGAAGCATACGATTTTTGGTCAGGAACATCTCATCCTTCTCAGGAAGGGGCATGGTGTAACCAGCGGCGCCCTGTCCGGTCGGTACGATGGATACCGTATAAACGGGACCCACGTCGGGAAGCACGTGGAACAGGATCGCATGTCCAGCCTCATGATAAGCGGTAATCTGCTTTTCCTTTTCGGATACGATGCGGCTGTGCTTCTCCGTTCCAATGCCAATTTTGATAAAGGCCTTGTTGATGTCGCCCTGGGAGATAAATGCCTTATCTGCCTTCGCCGCACCGATGGCTGCCTCGTTCAACAGATTCTCGAGATCTGCTCCGGAGAAGCCAGCCGTCGTCTGGGCAACCTGCTTGAGGTCTACGTCATCTGCGAGGCTCTTGTTTTTGGAATGTACCTTCAAAATTTCCTCACGACCGCCGATGTCAGGCACGGATACGGTCACCTTTCGGTCGAACCGTCCGGGACGAAGAATTGCGGGATCCAAAATGTCCACGCGGTTGGTCGCCGCCATGATGATGATTCCCTCATTCTCGCCAAAGCCGTCCATCTCCACGAGGAGCTGGTTCAGGGTCTGCTCTCTCTCGTCATGTCCACCGCCAAGGCCCGTACCTCTTCTTCTTGCTACGGCATCAATCTCGTCGATAAAGACAATACAGGGAAGGTTCTTTTTTGCCTCCGCAAACATGTCCCTGACTCTCGCGGCACCGACGCCGACAAACATCTCAACGAAATCCGAGCCCGAAATGCTAAAGAAGGGAACGCCTGCCTCACCGGCAACGGCCTTTGCCAGCAGGGTCTTACCTGTTCCGGGAGGGCCCTCTAACAGAACGCCCTTGGGAATTCTTGCGCCAAGCTTGGTATATTTTGCAGGATTCTTTAAGAAATCAACGATTTCTTCCAGTTCTTCCTTTTCTTCCCTCAGTCCAGCCACGTTCTCAAAAGTGACCTTCTTATTATCCTTGGTCAGTCTCGCGCGGCTCTTGCCAAAGTTCAGCATCCTGTTGTTGCTGGCGTTGGCCTGCTCATTGCTCTGTCCAAAGAAAATCATGAAGAGGAAAAGACCAACAATAATGGCAATAATCAAGGGGAGAAGTCTTGTAATCACCCAGTTCTCTCTCTTTACGTCAGAAATGCTTGGTGAGATCCCATAGCCTCTGATTAAGGTCTCTACCTCCTGTACGTCCGTAACGTAGACCTTGCGGATGCTACCGTCCTTTAGGGAAACCAGAACGGAGCCCGTAGGCGTTTCACTGTTCGGCGTGATCACAACCTGAGAAATCTTATGATTCTCTAAGTCCTGAATCAGTCTCTCCTTAGAATAATCCTGTGCACGATCCGTGATCTTGTTGATTCCTAGCAAAATCAAAAACAGAATCAATAAAAATATAATATAAGTTCCTATTCCACTACTCTTTCTCTGTGGCACTGCCCTGTCCTCCCGTCTCAGTCAAAACTGATTACGCCAATATAAGGAAGATTACGATATCTCTGGTCATAGTCCAGGCCGTAACCAACTACATATGCATCCGGTATCTGAAATCCGGTATAATTTACGTCAACGTCAACCACTCTGCGGTCTGGTTTGTCCAGAAGCGTGCAGAGCCGTAGGCTTGCAGGCCCCCGATCCCGCAGCATCTCCATGAGATAGCTCAGGGTTCGACCGCTGTCAACAATATCCTCCACCACAAGAACGTCCTTGCCCTGAATGGACTCGTCCAAATCCTTTACAATCTTTACGACGCCGCTGGACTTTGTATCGCTTCCATAACTGGAAACGCTCATAAAGTCAATTGACACTTGTGTCGTAATTCTCTTTGCCAGCTCACACATAAAGAAGCTGCCACCCTTTAGAACACAAATCATGTGAATCTGCTTTCCGGCATAATCGCGAGTAATTTCCTCTGCCATTGCCCGAATGCGTGAGTTCACTTCATCCTCAGAAATCAGTACCCTGACATGCTCTGCCATCCTTCGTCCTCCATTTTCTTTTCCATTCCACCTGTAAGATGGTCTTCGTACACTCCTCCACCTTGTAGGCTTCGCTGATCCGATGTCCCGTAATCCAGAGAACATGCCCCTCTTCGACCAGAAGTGGCAATGTTTCTCTGTAACTTCTCGGAAATTTTTCTGTTATATAATACTCTTTTAGTCGCTTTCGCACGGGTTCTCCGTCCCCGCCGCGAATCATCAGATCATCACCTGTTCTGCGAGTTCGGATAGAAAGCGTACTTTTTATTTTATCATAATCGAACCATTTCGTATAGGTATTTTCTGGAATTCGCTCTTTTTTTTCATAAGGAAGGATGCGAAACAGAAATACGCCCTCTCCCCAAGGAATCGTCACGGTTCCTTTTTCCGATAACTCGGACAATGAAATTTCCCGTACTCTTTCGTTCAGTTCTTCGGACGCTCCATCGCCATACGCTTCTGAATCAAGGGCTCTTTCTAAAATGACCGATTCATATTCCCGTCTTGCATGGATCCCAAAGGGTAAATCTGCCTCTCGGCCACTCTCCCCATCAAAAAGCTTCTGAACCATCTCCACGTGTACCGCACCAATGTCCTTTGCACCTGGACTTAGCTCCAAAAGAAGCTCTAAGAGAAGGCGCTTTTGGATCAGGGAAGGAAAACCTACAAAGCTATCACGTGCTATCCAAAGCGCTTCCGTGTCCCGCTCAAGTTCTCCGTTAGACTCATTCCGTTGATCATTGCATATATCGTCACGAAATACTTCCTCTCGCACCGAATTGGGCCTTACACACTCCTTCCGCGCTGCGTCCGTCTGCTGCTTCAGATACTTTTCCGTCTCCGCAAGAAGCTCTGCCGCCTGATTGATATGTATCGTAGCGCCATGGCAGATTTCCTGCTCCGCATAGGGAAGAACGTGATGGCGAATCCGGTTTCTTGCGTAGTCATCTCCCGCATTGGTCGCATCCTGGCAGTAAGCAATTTCCTTTTCCCTTAGGTATTCCTCAATCTCTTCCCGCGACAGACAAAGAAGGGGGCGAATCACTGTCACGCCTGCTGCCTTCGTCTCCCGTATGGGCGGAATGCTGGCAAGCCCTTTCAGACCGCTGCCGCGAAACAGGTTGAACAACAAGGTCTCCGCCCGATCTCCTGCGTGATGCGCCAAGGCGATTTTAACGCGTCCGCAAACCGCTCCCGGTTCCATGCTTTCCGTTGTCAATCCCTTACTTTCAGCCGTCGTTTCCTTGCTCTCGGTCATTGGCTCTTTACTTTCCATTGCCAGTTCCAGACCTTTAGTCATCTCTAGGTTTGTCTCGGCTTCCCTCTGCCATGCCTTGGCCTTTGCCTCGAAAATCTCATAGCGCGCCCTTCGGCCCGCCTCCTCCTCAGAAAGGCCCTCTCGCTTAGCCAGCGCCGGGACGTCGACATCCACCCGTTCAAAAGGAATCTCTAATTTTTCGCACAAACCTTTCACGTAATCCGCATCTTCGCCTGATTCCTTCCGAATGCCATGGCAAACATGAATGACTCGCAGGGCAATCGGAATGCGTTTTTGGATTTCATGCAACAAAAACAAGAGGCAGACGGAGTCTGCCCCACCTGACACTCCCGTCAGAATTCTGTCACCTGCTTCCAGCATCCCGAGGGATTTACTGTATGTCCATACTTTTTTCGTGATATTATCCGTGCTTTTCATGATATATAAATGTATCTCAAACTCGCAAAAAAGTCAACGTTTTCAAGGATTCTTCCACAGCGTGGCCACAAGAATCGTCATGTCGTCCCTGACGTTTCCGGCAGTTGCAAAAATGGCCAGCTGCATCAGCTTTTCCGCCATCTCCCTAGGTCCAATGTCCTCCATGCTGACCAGATAATTTCGCACGGCCTCCTCATAACCCTTTTCGCAAAAGGCCTCCAGCACGCCATCCGTCATCAAAATAATGCTGTCGCCCTCCTGTAATCGAAGGTATTGCTTTTGTGGCTCTAAATCCTGAAAAATGCCAAGCGGAAGCTGCCCGCCCGCGATCTCCTCCACCTGCGAATCCCGCTTTCGGAAGGAGACTGCGCCGCCAGCCTTGCAAAACATGCAATCTCCCCGCTCCAAATCCAGCTGGCAAAGATCCAGCGTGGGATGCCCAATCTCCTCTCCCTTCGTCACCGCAGTTGCATTCACCATTTTCAGAGCCGTCTCCGGACTATACCCCGTCTCTAAGAGCTTTTCCATCAAATCCAGTACCCAGCTGCTGCCGCGACAGGCATCCTCCCCGGAGCCTGTCCCATCGGACAACAGCATGGTCAGCGTTCCACGTTCCGACTGCAAAATGGAATAATTATCCCCGGAAATTTCTTCGCGCCCTTTCATGACGCGGGCAAAACCCGTGAGTGCAACATACTCCGGCTCCTCCACAAAGAGATAGGTTCCCTGCTCCCTCCAAACCTTTTCCGGTGAGGTTAGGGAAAGGCAGTACTTTTTCCCGAGAACACTCTCCAATACCTCCTCGGCCTCCCTAGCCATGATGCCCTCCTCCAGATCCGTCCGCAGACTCAGCCCCAGCTGGCTTCCCATTGCATGCCTGGATACCATTCCCGAGGATCCACTGCTCTCCGAGGAAGCATGTCTGAATACCATTCCCGAGGATCCACTGCTCTCCGAGGAAGCATATCGGGATGCCATCCCCGCTCTTTTGTCCTCCCAGGAAGCCTGTCCGCCGAGCGCCATCGGAACCCGGCAGGCCCCCTCCAAGAGAAACCCTCTTCCGCGCAGGGCATGCGCCAGCTTTCTCCAGGTTTTCTCCTCCAGCGGCTCTACCCCCGCCATTTCATCTGCCGTCTGTTCCATGATGTCCGCCAGTTCCAGTAAGTGTCCCGCGATCACGCCGCAGTTTTCCCGAAGCCGCTCTTCCTCAAAGAAGGTGCGCCGATCCAAGCTCGGCGACGGCTGCTCTCTCTGAAAGCTCCTTGCCAGCTCCCGAAAACTCTCCGCATAACCGCAAAGCCTCCCGCCGCAGACATCCGGCATCTGGAACGGATATTTCGCCTGCCTTGTCTTTTCCTCCAAAAATTGCATCCTCTCGAATTGCATGCCCATTTGCCCCCTTTACCAGTTCTTTTGGTTGCAATTATAGGAAGAACCCGCCTTTCTTTTTGTCAAATCTGGTTGCGATTGCCTTAATATTTAGCGACAAAAAAAGCAGGAGCCTTATTTCTCCTGCTTAAAAAGAATCTCACCTTCATATACCAGTCCGAGCTGATCCTGAGCCACTTCCTCAACATAGCCTTTAGTCTGCGTATATTTTCGAAATTCCTCTAATTTCTTTGCCCGTTCTTCTTCCCTTTGAATCTCCGCCTGAAGCTCCGCTATTTTCGTATCATAGGCATCAATCTTTTTCTGAAGCCCCACGGCACTGATGGCAATCACTGCAACAATCACCAGAACGGCAAGCGTCACCAGAAACATGCTGACACGGTTCTGCTGGGGCTTTCGATATGCAACTCTCCTTCTCCTCCTCGCATTGACCCTTTGCTCCCTGGATCTTGCGCCGTTTTGTCTTCCTGCCATGGCAACTCACTCCTTTGCCTATTATTTTAATCACTCCAAAAAGCCCCGTCAACAGCTTTTTTAGAACGAGGGTTGCGTATTTTAAGAATGGAGGACTCGCAATGCTAAGGTATGCCCAGATGCCTGCCATGGCAGCAAATACGGCATACCAGCGAAGAATCCCATGATGATCGCGGTGCAAAAGCCTGAAAATTTCACCCGCGCAAAAACACCAATAGAGCAGATCCTCTATGGAGATCAGGAAAATCCCCCGCGGAAACACTCTGCGGGACACCCGCAACAGGTCATAGACAAAAGCCAGAAAAACGCCCATTTCCAGGGCATGAAGCATGAAAAGGTTTTCCTGCGACATAGGCCGTCCCGCCTATCGGAACAGGCGGCTGAGCAAGGACGTTGCCTTTTGCTGCCCGGAGGGAACCGCATCCGAATACGTAAAGCTGTCCAGCCTTCCGTCGATGTCCACCTCTCCCTTTTCTAACGTCAACCGACTTACGTGCAGATCGTCTCCCTTGATCTGGAGCATTCCCTGCTCCGTCTCCAACAGAATTTCATGCAGATCAAAGGATAAAACATCCTTCACGCCGCTAAGCAGGCAAGTCTTCCTCCCCGACATCGTAAGCTTATGCGTCTTAACGGGCGCGTTCAACTCCTCCATATGGCATCCTCCTATAAATTCCATTATAACTCGGGGTTGACTTGGCAGTCTCCTCAAGGCGTGCCCTTCGGCACGTCCTTCGCTTAGCTCAGGATCGCAGGCATAGCCTGCGACAGTGCCCGCTCGCGCTATGGGTGCAGCGTATCTTGGGAGACTACCAGGCCTTCCACCTCGAGTTTATGGACAATTTTTGTTCTGTGATATTGGTAGTACGTATCACAATATATGCGTAGGAGAATACTTTATGAATAAAATAATGTGCAAATCTTTATGTGTGAAAGCTTATATGTCAAAGCTTTTATACGAAAACTTACATGAAAATATATATGGATAATTTTATATGGAAATATGTTTCTATAGATATTTAAACATGTCCCCGGCTTCTTCTTTGCGAACGGTCTCCTGGATGCTGAGAACCTCCACCTTGACTTCCTTGTTGCCAAAACCGATGGTAATGACGTCGCCGACCTTCACATTCGTGGATGCCTTTGCCGGCTTGTCATTGATCATGACACGGCCGCCGTCGCAGGCCTCATTCGCCACCGTGCGGCGCTTAATCAATCTCGAAACCTTTAAATATTTATCTAATCTCATAATGAACCCTCCCAAAAAGGCAGGGGATGTTTTCCCCTGCCCGCCATTTTGGATTTGTGTTTGCAATGCCTATCAAGGCTGCGAAATGCCTGATCCCAAGGATTACTCGTTGATTGCGTCCTTCAGAGCCTTGCCAGCCTTGAACTTAGGTGCCTTGGATGCAGGAATCTTAATGGTCTTATTGGTAGCAGGGTTTCTGCCCTCTCTAGCTGCTCTTACGGAAACCTCAAAGGTACCGAAGCCAACCAGGGCAACCTTCTCACCCTTCTTAAGCTCTTCCGTTACGATGTCAGTGAAAGCCTTCAGAGCCTTCTCAGCATCCTTCTTGGAAAAATCTGCGCTCTCAGCGATTGCTGCAATTAATTCTGCCTTATTCATGTTTTAGAACTCCTCCTGGTAAAATATAATGTCGTGCCTGCCCTCAAGCTTCCCGAAGGCGAGCCTAAACATGAATATATCCGTTTTTACGGGCTTTGTCAAGGGTTAATCCTCACGATTCATCTGCAAATGATAGAGTTCTTCTAAGGGCGATTCCCCCTCCTGATCCATAGGAGCAATTTCCAGCGTGGGCCAACATCCCATAGAATCATTAATTTTTCTAGATGAGCTGATGACATGGTAAGAATCCTGCAAACCTTTTTCCTGAATCCAGCGATTCATGGCTTCACTGAGACCCATGACATTCTGTTCATAGGATCCGCCCATGTCCGCACCGTGAGCAATCGCATTCACGATGATGTCATTTATCAATTGAATTTCCTGTTCCATCCCTTTTCCTCCCAATCCATGAAATCTCTTTCCCAAAAGAATTTTAGAACTTCCTTTATTATCGCATACCGTCAGGTCAAAGTCAATTCTTCCTTGCCCCCATAAGCAGCGTTCGATCCTCACTCGGTGACATGCCCTTTTCCTCATGAAAGACCCTGTTAAAGCTTCTTACGCGCTAAAGCCCATCCTTCTCATCGTTTTGGGTTCCTGACCAAGTGGCCTAAAATCTTCCTTTTTCAATAGGCACAGCTCTTCCTTGCCAAGCTCCCTGTCGGCAGACTCCTTGATGATTCGTTCCGACTGGCGAAGGATCGCCTGCTCCAAAAGATTTCGAACATAGCGGCCATTACCAAAATTCTCTTCCGTAAGGGCAGCCTGAAAATAGTCCTTGCAGGCGCTATAGGCATCCTCTGTGAGGGTATACTCCCTCTTCTTCGCCATGAGCCTTAAGATGCCAAGAAGCTCGTCCGCGTCATAATCAGGGAAGTCCATGTGGAAGGCAATACGGCTCTTTAAGCCTTCATTCTGCTCCAGAAAGATCTTCATCTTCTCCGTGTAGCCTGCAAAGATCACGATCACCTCGTTACGATAGTTCTCCATCAGCTGAATGATGGTATTAATGGCCTCGGCGCCATAGGTATTGCTGTCGTCCACGAGAGAATAGGCCTCATCGATAAACAGGACGCCGCCCTGTGCTTCCCTAAACTTGTCTTCCACAATCTTTGCGGTCCAGCCGACATACTTTCCGACGAGGTCCTGACGGCCGCACTCTACGAATTTACCCGATTTCAGGACGTCCTCGTCCTTCAGGATCTGTGCGATCAGCCTTGCAACGGAGGTCTTTGCCGTTCCCGGATTTCCCGAAAACAGCATGTGAAGGGATGCTCCCTCGACATTGAGTCCCATGCGCTCGCGCGCCCGCACGACCTTCGATGCGGAAATGATCTGGTCGATGACTTCCTTGGCCTTGGTCAGACCGATCATGGACTGCAGCTCCTCATAGGGCTTGCTTTCCTTCTTTGTCAAGGCAATCTTGAAGGTCGTTTCGGTCTTGTAAGCCTTGTATACGTGAGTTTTCAGACCGCTTCCATACCAAGCGTTGTACGCATTAAAGATGTCCGTCACGGTATAGGTTTCCGCCTCGGGAAGATAGCGAACCGCGTCACTACAGTCAGAAACCTCGAAGTCCACCTTCTTTGTCAACGCCATCAAGTAATTCTTCGCTTCCTCATAGGTGCCGCTGCCCTCCGTTACCTGAATGACGTCAGCCTTGTTCAGAATGTTGTTCATGGCATCACTGCCCTGAAAGGATTTGCCCATGATCTCGACAAAGATAAACAGCGTGTCCTTCTTATTCTGCTCCAAAAGCTTGCCTGTCAGCTTCGTGAATTCATGGAAATCCGTTGCAAATCTGCCCAGGTCGTCTTCCGTCTTCATTTCGATGATGACAACGCCGCCCTCGGCAGCCTCCAGAACCTTGCGATATCTCTCGTCGCGATAGGTTCCCTTCTTGACGTTGCGAATGACAACCTGCCTCGTCGAAAGCAGTCGACCGTTGGAGTACAAGGCTTCTAAAAGGAGCTCAAAAATGTCCCTCGCCGCCTCCCATTCTCCGGCGCTAACAAGATAATGTACGGGATGCCCGAAATACTCCTTCCGATTTTCCTTGTCATAAATTCTGTCGATCTCTTCATAAAGACTCTTAGAGCCAAGGATTTCGTCCGCACGCTTTTTGCAGCGCGAGAGGGACTTCTTACGGTAATCGGGAACGAACTCCTCCAGCTTAAAGGGAAGGGGGTCAGCCCAGGAGCTCTGATATTTGACGTTCAGGCGATCCATCACCCTTGAGGAGGAGCCGAAGCGATTCATGCCTAGCTCGTTTCGATAATCCTCGACCGTCAATTCGGTTTTCTTCAAAATGTCACAGTCAGGGAACTTTTCCAAAATCTCGGCTTCCCAATGCTCTCCGCGAAGGGAATCCAGCCTTACGGCGACATAGACGTCCATCTCGATATCCATTCTTCGGGTCACGTTGATGACATACTTTCCATCCTTTAGGAAATCGCCATAGAATTCCTCATTCATGGAACTGATTTTCGAGTCATTATATAGACTGTACAGGGATTCCGGACGCTCAGAGAAGGAGCTGTAACCCGGTCTCCTCAAATCCTCTTCCCTGCCGACAAAACCAGAAAGGCTCTCATAACGTTTCCAGCGCAATTCATATGCATAAAATAACATGTCTGCATCCTCCTTAACATAATCTCTTCACGATGTTTATCATATTTCGCTTCCTATCCTTGCTTCTCGACATTCAATTCATGAAACGCAGCTTCGCTTAGCAATGAATTTTAGTGTCCACTTACGACCTTGTCGATCAGCCCGTACTCTAGGGCCTCCTGCGCCGTCTTCCAGTTGTCGCGCTCGCAGTCCGCCGCAATTTGGTCCATGCTCTTTCCCGTGTTTTCCGAAAGGAGCGTGCAAAGCCTTTGCTTCGTCTGCAGAATATGCTCTGCCGCAATTCGTACGTCCGTTGCCTGTCCGCTGGTGCTGCCGAGGGGCTGATGAATCATGACCTCCGCGTTCGGAAGGGCATAGCGCTTTCCCTTTGCGCCGCCGGCAAGCAGAAAAGCGCCCATGCTGGCAGCCATGCCGACACAGATCGTTGAGACGTCGCACTGGATAAACTGCATGGTGTCATAGATCGCCATACCGGCAGAAACGGAGCCGCCAGGACTGTTGATATAAAGGCTGACGTCTGCCTTTGGATCTATGGACTCGAGGTACAGAAGCTGCGCGATGACAAGGTTCGCCGCCGCATCATCAATCTCGTCTCCCAAGAAAATGATCCGTTCCTTTAAGAGTCTGGAATAAATGTCGTAGGCACGCTCTCCGCGGCCAGAATTTTCAATGACGGTTGGTACTAATCTCATGTCGTTCTCCTCCTTGTCTCTATCATGGAATCATTGGTTCCTATCATATAATTGCCTTCTCTGTCATGAACCCGCTTGTCCCTGCGTTGCATTTTTGCCAAACAGGGTCTGCTCCATTTCCGGGATCACCTCGTCCGTCATTTTGTTACCGGAAAGAATGTCAATTATGTAGGGAGTCAGCTGATCCATGAACTTCGGACCATCCTTTAGGATCGTGCCGTGAGTTCTTCTTCGCTGCTCCCCCCAAAGAAGAAAAGGGATCATCGTAACAAGGCAGACGGTTTTTCTGGCATAATAGATCCGCCAAGAAAAGGGGCTCTTCGTATCGTTCGTTACTACGGTATCCGCTTGATACCTTGGAAGAATCCGTGCATTCACTTCATTCAAGAATCTAAGAAGCTCCTCCTTCTGTTCGATCCCAACATATTTCTCCAGACAAACGGGAGGAATAAAAAGCTTAAACTCTGCTGCCAGATCAAAATATTGGATAGTTCCCCGCAAAATGCCGCCCGGGACATGCTCTGCAGCAAAAAAGATTTCTTGCGTTGTGAGTCCTTTTTGTTCCTCTTGCCGAAAGGCAATTTGATGCATGGACATGTCAAAAGCAAGACTATGCGCGTTACGCCATGCAGTATCCCTTCTTTTGCTTTCGATCGTCTTATGAACCTCCACTGGAATGGAATAAGAAGGCAGCGGGATCTTTGGAATTCCATCATAGAGCGAACGGGCCTCATAGGTTACGTCCTGAAGCTCCTGCCCGGTCGAAAGCCTTAAGTCATGGATGGCAAGAAGGTCCTGTACGCTTTTGTGGTTAACATATAACGCATTCACCCAAATGGTACGCTGGAACCTTTGTTTCCTTCCATTTTCCAGATTTGTCAGCATGAGCTCGACCCATTCATTCTTACTGGTTGGTAACTCCATGCCCATATTATCATATCCACCATAGATCAACCCTTGATCCCCAATGCGAATACTTTCAACATAAAATAGCTCGTCCTTTTTCTGTCCATTGGTCCGCGTTTCGTAAAACAGATAAGGATTTTCCATGGTGTAAAGCAACTGATAAAGCTCCCAAAGTACGTCACTGGTAATCTCTTTTGGTCTACGAATGGTCACTATCATTTGTACGACCTCCTTTCATCCAAGTGTCAGTATGTTAAGATAAAGAGGAACTCGGGGTATGGGTTTGGTTTATTAGTTTACCAATTCCAGGGACTTGCCGCAGGCATTCAGCGCAAAAGCCTGCGCAAGGTAAGTCGCCTCTCCCCAAAGGATCACGGACGGTGCGCCAATGGTCACAAGATGACAGAACCTCCTAGCCCGAAGGATCAGGTGCTTCGCCACGAGGTCATTCTTTAGACTCTTTTCCAAGTTCGTGAAATACTCTTCCTGTTCCGTTTTGGTATTCTGAATCTCCTCACCCAGCTCCAAAAGGGACGTATAAAGCTCCTGAAAATCTCGAATCGTCCGCTCCAAATCCAGCTCATCCCATACCATCTGGCACTTGTAAAAGCGTCCTGTATCAGGAATGTCGGGATCCGTAGACCACTCGGGAAGGAAAAGCGTTCCGTTTTCATCCGTTTTGTCATACATCCCTTGGATGGTGCGGATTGCGGAGCCTTCCTTAAGGATACGAACCGCATTGCTGGAGTAAAAGAGGCTTTGGGCCGCGATCGACTTTGCAAAACCCTCGCCCAGATAACAGTATTCCAATGCCATGTCCAGCACGGAACGCTTTCCTTTTATATCCGGAAGCAGCGTCTTTTCCATTTCTTCAAGCTTTCTTGCTACCTTCCTGGCGATTTCCTTTAACTTCTGAAATTCCCTGGCCGAAGGTCTAAATGACTCATCATGGAATTTGTCAGCAAATCCCCGATAGTCATACAATTCACGAATCTTGGGCATTCTGACAAATGTCTGATCACCAAATTCTGTGTTTAAGGCAGCCTCCAGACTCTTTTCGTCCTTGATGCTTTCTGAGATACGAAGGTCGTCCAGGAAGCTCCAGGTACAGCTCTTGCCGATACCGGAAAGCCCCGGATCCACTAAAAGCTCCGTTGGAAAGATTTTTTCCACCTTCGGTAGAAGATTCATCATTTCAGAGGCATCCCTCTGCGCTTCCTCTACCAGATCGGGCGTCAGGTCAATATACTCGCCGCGAAGCTCATCGGCAATGTCACGGCTGTTCATGGGATCATCCCCATCTAAGCCCATTCCCATGGACATAACGTCCATAAAAAAATCCGGAAGCTTTTTTACCTGCTGCTCCATGGTGTCGATTACGTCCTGCAATTCATCCAATACGTTCTGATTCTTTTCGTTTTTCATAATCTTGTCCTCCTACTAATTTCTGGTAGTGTCTAATCGACACACCTTTTTTATTCATAAATCCTTGATTTATCGGGAGTTCAAAATAAAACGAGCATTGTCCTCCCTTTTTTGGTATAATGTCAATCGCCAAACCAACATCTCCAAAAAGGAAACAATGCTCATGGACATTATACTCTATTTACTTCAAATCATTCAACTACTTTATCAACAGAACTGCTGGTTAATTAGTTTTATCTGCAGACACATTCCCTTAAAACAATGGGCTTTTGATGATTCCCATTCTCCCAAATATCAAAAGTTTAAGATTGATGAGCTTCCCAAAATTGTTTACCATCACCAGGATTGGGACTGGAAGGACCTCAACAACTACTATGAACAACGGTACGGTAAGCCCGTCAAACCCATTCGCCGCCGTTCCGGGTGCGACATCCCCGCCGACTGCACGTGCCCTTCCTGCAAGGCTCCTCAGCCGTTTCTTTACAAAAACAACGGCAAGAAGGGCCAACTTCTGTGCAAGGTATGCCAGACTGCATTCAGTCCGGATGACAACAGATTCGAAAAAATTCGTTCCCTTAAATGCCCTTACTGTTCTCACAGTCTTGATCACAAAAAGAACCGCCTGCACTTCATGGTACACAAATGCGTCAATCCCAAGTGTCCTTACTACCTGCACAATCTTAAAAAAGTCAGCCGGGAGGATCTTGAAAAACCCTACGGCAAGAATAACTATAAGCTTCACTACGTCTATCGCGAATTCGTGATGGATTTCTTCAGGATGGACGTAACCTCGCTTCCCAAGAATGCGTCTTCCCTCAGGTTCACCAAGAACAACGCGTACGTCATGTCCCTGTGTCTCACCATGCACGTCAACCTTGGACTTTCCCTGCGCAAGACTTCACGCGCCCTTCAGGACCTATACGGCATTTCCGTCTCGCACCAGATGATTGCCAACTACTGCAAGACCGCAGCCCTGTGCGTAAAACCTTTTGTGGACACGTACCCTTACGAAAAGGGATCCGTATTTACCGCCGATGAAACCTACATCAAGGTTCGCGGCATCAAAGGCTTTGTCTGGTTCATTATGGATGCCGCAAGCAGGGCCATCATCGGCTGTCAGGTATCTGACAACAGAGGCGTCGGTCCATGCATCATGGCAATGCGGATGGCTTTCCAGCACTTAAAGGAATTACCTAAGAACTTCAAGTTTATTGCCGATGCTTACAGCGCATACCCGCTTGCCGCGCAACAGTTCTTCATTCATTTCGGCAAGAGTTTTAAGTTCGACGTTACTCAGGTATTGGGACTTACGAACGATGATGCGGTGTCTGCAGAGTTCCGCCCTTACAAGCAGATGATCGAACGTCTTAACCGAACTTACAAGGAATCCTACCGGCCCACCAATGGCTTCGACAACTACGAAGGTGCCAACTACGACCTTGCCCTCTGGGTTGCGTATTACAACTTTCTAAGGCCTCACAGACATAACGGATTCAAACCGCCCGTGGTTGACGACATGATCATGAACGCCGGCAACATGCCTGGTAAATGGCAGATGCTGATAACGCTTGGTCAGCGGACCATCCTTAACATCCAGAACGGTGCAACTGCATAAAACGGAGCGGAACCGTTGTCAAGGAGACCGTGGAATACCGGAGCGCTACGCGCGAGGATATGCCGCGAAAGCTCCTTGACATAAGGTGCACGGATTATCCTTAACGTTTGGTCAGCAAGCATGCTTGCTGGCCTGCTTCCAGCGCGGACGGGTTCGGGCAGAGCCCGATTAACGGGTCAAGGGACTCGTCCCTTGCAGGTTCTTAGGGCAGCGCCCTAAGCCCTCGGAGAGCCTTACGGCTCTTTTTCTTCACCATTAGTTTTTCATACATCACTTGACACTATCTAATTTCTCCGCTGTTTCGTGTTACCACTGGGCAATAGAATTTGGTCGCTGAATTCTATTGCACCTATTCAATTTTCAAGGTACCTGTTTTGAAAGCGTCACGTCCTGTTCCAAATGTGCGTGACAAAACGTCACAAAACCCCAAATCGCGATCACACAATATTTTGCGTTCTCGCAATTTTAATTTTGCATTTTATCGTGTTTACAAAATAGCACTTTCTTTTGCGTTTGTAAATAGAATTATGAAATTATTTTGTGTTTGCAAAATATTTGTAAAATTTATACAAAATATCATGCTTCGCTTTGTGAGTTTTCATGCTGCACACGCAAGAAGACCCTGCAATCTCCTTGCAGGGTCTTCCTTATTCATCCAATATATGTTATTCGTTTCTCAAATCAGCTTGTTCCTATTGATATTCCTCCATCCGTTTTTCCAAAAAGATACTCGTCATTTGCTTCCCATCATGCCTCTCAAGGAAGCTTTCCTCCACGACTCTGCCCGCGTCCATATCTACCAACAATGCCGAAACATAGTTATGCACTTTTACGCCAGACAGCATGGAAAGAAACACCTCATACGCCGTTCTCTCCACAAAGACAAAGGTTTGCATCACGTCCTTCAGCGTTTCAGGCTCCCATGCATCCCTCAAAAAGAAGGAATGATAGGCTCGAAAACCTGGTAATACTTTGGGCCTTCCACCCCTGTTATCCAAAGCCGTCAAATTCACGACATAATTCCAATACAGCGGCTCATATCCCTGAATTCGAATCGCAAACGAACTAGGAACGATCAGTCCAAACCTGCTCTTCGGAATGTGATTAGGAACCGGATTGCTCCCATCCAAGGAAAGATCTTCAAAAAGCCTCGGAAAATACTGAATCATGTGTCCCCTGGCCAAATGCTCGTCGGCAAGAATATTTCTCACCTGAAGCTCCTTATTCTTTCGCTCAAGCACTTCCCAGTAAACGACTTCCTCCGAAGCCTGCTTCCCTTGATCCTCCGGCACCATGCCATTCGCCTGCATCATGCTTTCATAATCCACGCGAGCCCCTGGCGCGGCATTTTTCACGATCGACTGAATAATCTCCGCGGATAAAGACTTCGCGAGATTCCCGTGAATAATCCGCGAGAAGGAGGACGCCGTCAGCGTTCCGCACTGCTCCGCGAACTCCGCCATGGTCCTCCCCGGACCCTTCGCTTCCTTAATATACGCTGCTAATTTCAATTTATCTGGCAACCGCGTCGCAACATATTTGCGGCTGAAATCATTTCTCTCGTCCATCGAAATCCCCATCCTTCTTTATAAAACGAAAAGTTGGATGACACCTTTCTTCATGCCATCCAACTTAACATTATCAACATCCTCAACCAAAGTCAAGATAAATATTTTGTGTTTTTGCAATTTGTTTTTGTGTTTTCCTTATACAAAAATGGTTGTCAGTTTACCTTTGATCGTCTCAGGATCCACAATTGTGCCTTTTGCAGACATGTTACCATAATCTTCAAATCGCCAAACATAAATCTTCGATTGATACTTGATCTTGATATCTTCCCCCCAGTAATATCCTTCATCTGGAGTAAACCTTTGTGTATCATTGATCTCATAATTAGGGTATTTTTGCGTTAACCATCTCAAGAAATGATTTCTTTGGAATCCATCCTGATCAAAGTACATCTTTTCATCTTGCGCACTTTTCTTATATAACGCCCAAATATCGTTATACTTGGAGATCCTCAGATCTTCCTTATTGCTCATGATACCGGTTTTTTTCACTACGGATTCAAAGGTGTTCGAAGACACAAATTTCTCGTAAGCCGTAGGATCTGCGGGTGAATTTGCTACTGGTAAAGCAGTCGGGTTCTTCAGCATGTCATTTACCTGTTTTGCTAAATCGGGATCGCATAATACATCCAGCCAAGAATCTCCACGCTCTTTCCAACCGATCATGTGAAAAATTAATTTATCCCTAATGTCTTCGAACTGATAAAACTGTTGCGCAAATCCTTTCACAAACTCCCATTTCACTTCATTTCCATGAAAATACTCTTTTGCCGACTCATATTTCTTATCAAAATTATTCCAACCATCAGACATATTATCATCTGGTGCATACAAGAAACGAATGCATCCACAGAAAAATGCATGATCTTCCGCCTTTTTGATTTTATCTTTCCAATCATTTTTCGAATCCGCTGGATGTTTGATCTGTTTTGCCTTTTCAATCTCTTCAGTAATCTGTTTTTCCATATCACTCTTTCCATCGGTAACAGAAAGAGAATCCAAATATCCAATAATATCGTCTGAATGATCTCCTAGTTCGTCCAATCTTCGCATACAGCTGATCATGGCAGATTGTGAACTGATCCCTGCATTCTCGATCACATTTCGAGAAAAGCGCATCCAGTCGTCAAAATGATCTGCCTGAAAAGACTGAATAATTTCAAAATACTTACAGATTGCATAGAGATAAATCCTCTCCTTCAACGAGGTTTCTTTTATCTTTCCCACATGATTGCCAGCCTTATCTTTCTTGAAGATCTTTTTCTCGCTATCGTCAAATTGATAACTAGGTATAACTCGATACTCCAAAAACTTATCAGTTAATCTCATTTTTACAACCCGATTAACTCTTTGAAGGCTATCTTCGATCTCTTTTTGATACTTATCAATACCATTGAGCACATGTTCAAGCTTCTTGACGTTCTCAGGAATCAGAATGCTTTCATACGGTGCAAAGCTTTCATAAGAAATTTGGTGATCATTCGACAAATAATCATAATAAAGCAAAACTTTCTTCTCGTCTTTGCTTAGATCGTTAATCTGTTGCTTTTTTTTAACATCCGTCACATCTTCTTCATTTGCAATATCTTCTATGAGCTTCGTATTCTCCGTATTGATCACATAGTCATTGTTCTTTTTTGCCACGCATAATTGACTAAAGCAAAAACGATTGATAAATGCAAAGAAAATCTCATCTGTGACTCCATCCGTTTCTCCGGCATTAGTAGATCTCCAGAATATATCATTCCATGCATTATCAAGCTTTTGTGAAATGCTAAAGGCTAGGTTCTTGTCATCCTTTTGTAACTTCCAAATGAAATCTGCCTTAAAGTTTTCAAAATCTGTAAGTGCTTTCCCTCGCGCATTCATTTTGACATAAAGTTGGTCTGCCGTCTCTTCAGGGAGTAATGCTCCTTGAATGTTCAAGACATAAAAAGATACCCTCTCCTGAAATCTCTGCAAAAGCGTACCCCATTTATTACTATTTTTTGCAGCCCCTTGAAAGACTGGCTCGATCCCATCTTTTTCCTCAGTTCCACCGATCATTCTCAGCATAGATTGGATCGTAGGATCCTTCTTCCATTCCGCATAGAACCATGCCTGATCTGTCAGATAGTTTACAATACCCTTCTCCCTGGAAACAATTTCTTCTTTACACAAAGCTTCACAAAACTGTCTGGAGGATTTTCTCGTCTCATAAGTAAACTTACTCAAATTCTCTTTCTCCTCCGCTAGCTTACCCGCTTTTAACGCAAGATACCAATAGACCAACCACATGGTTGTTAATCTTTGCTGACCATCTAAGGGATAAAAACAATTATCCTTGCTATAACCATACACAAAATCCAAAGTGAGTGTTTTATATTCCCAGGAGTTGACAGTCTCATAGATTTCCTTCAGAAAAGCTTCCCGAATATATCCCTTGTCTGGACGTCCCTGCGCATAATCCCTCTGCAGGATGGGAATACAAATTTTATTATGATTTTGAAAAAATTCTTTAATTGTATATGACTTTCCGATGGATTGATCACACATATTACACTCCTAAAATAGTTTTTATCATTTGAAAGTTTTGAGGATCTGTACAGTAATCATACATAGTAATATCGTAATTCTTGACATCCCCAGCGACATATTTCTTATATTCTTGGAAAATCGCCGCATATTGCGTCTTTGTCAATTCTGGTTTGATCATTAAACTCTTCTCAATCCGCTCCTTTAAGTACCACCACATTGTCATTTCCATGTCCATGCGATAATACACGGCATCTTCCTGCGTCCAATACTGCAGGTTATCTGGATACGGCGAATAACTCTTGGAAAAAACAAGGCTTGTACAGATCGGAACAAAAGCCGTCTCATTGACGGGTTTCATACTACAACCTCCTGTTTTTCCATTGATCTCAATGACAGGCTTAAACCCTTTCTCCTTACTCATAACGTATTCCCGCTTGATGGAATAGCAGGAATTTCCATATTCACGATTGGTAGATGCGTCTAACAATACATAATTCCATACCTTGTTTTTTTGCGAATCCAGAAGCTCGCCATTGCCGTCCTTGTTGAGTTCTTCCCATAGCCGTATAAAAAGTCTCTCTTCTTCTTTTTTAGCTGCCAGCAACTGATCTTTAGTGGAAGTACACATCTTCTGATATGCGTCAGTATAATCTGCTATATACTGATCAATGCTATCCTTTGGCGCTCCCGCTTTCCTAATTTTCTTACGATATTCCTCTAAGATAAATACATATTTTCTGCGGATCGAGCTCTTTCTTTCTCCCTCAAAATCTTGAGACTGATTGGGCCGAATGTGCTCCACGTCCCAATTTTCCTTTTTATATAAATGAAAAGGGAATCTTACAAAATCTGGTAATCCGTATTTTTTTTCTTCCCGAATGCTTTCATTTTGATCAATAATCGTCTGTATGTTATGAAGGAGTAGCAACGGTTTTGCCTCAGTTTTTGGTGTCCCTTTTTTATTCTGGATAGATTCTTCATAGATATAATTCAAATCTAAGCACTTGACACACTTCTTTCGAATCGTTTTCTTTTGCTCCTCCAAAAAGCCTGCCTTTCCTCCTTTATTATCCTTATAAGACTCTATGATCTTAACAAAATTATCCTCAAAAGAAATCTTAGAATCCATGTCAAAAATGGTCCGATAGCCTATATAGTGGTACAGTTCTTCATCATGATACCATTCTTCAATGATCTTGAAACAATCCGTGATCTTTTTCCATAAATCAGATACTTTTTTTTGGCGCTTGTCACTTGCCTCCTTAAATTGGTCATAATAATAACTAAACGTCGGATGACTCTTTTCTTCATATTTGGATTGGTCACTTTTATGATCCATTTTTCTGCATACATCCAAAAGGAAATCAATTCTCGTAGGTTTATCATATTCTGGCCCATGGAAAAACAACCAGAATCTGTCGTCCTGCAAACAATACTCCATTTGATCCCACTCGTTGGCCATCTCAACAAAAGACAACAATTTTTCCTTCCCGCTTTGCTCTTCTGTCGGAAAATTGTTACTGTTAAAAAATAAGGCTTTCACTAATTCAGATTCCGTGAGACCAATCTTACCAATATTTAATCGTTGAAAGACTTTGATGGGATCTTCATCTTCCTTTAACTTATATAAGACAAAGCACACACGACTTTTGATTGTACTGAGCATTTGTCTTCGATTTAAGTCTTCCCGTAACCATGCATTGATCGTTTCCTTGGCATTATACATGTGATAGTAATCCGCATTGGTCTTATAATCAATATTGCCATCCTGATTTATTTTTTCAAGGAAATCCTTACTTTCCACGCGAGTCTGGTATTCAATGCTATATAACTGTGGATTCATCAAACAAGAAAGCAAAATATATAGTGTCGTTAATCGCTGCTGGCCATCTATAACATGCCATTTCCCATCATCCTTTTTCTGAATCACTAGCGGTTGTAAGCAATATATTTCAGTTGAGGTATCATGCTTTGTGATCTTCTCATGAAATTCATATAAATCAGTTAATAATTCCTCAACCTGCTCTTTCGTCCAACGATAGCCTCGTTGATAATTGGGAATATAAAAATGATACGGCATAAGATTTTCAATTGCTTCCAATTTAATCTCTTCATAATCTTTTGTATCCATGCCAAAACCTCCTGATGGTCTTATGTACATGATCTCGTATAAAATAATAATATCATGCTTTTTGAATTATCACAATAAAAAGACCGCCTTCCTTAAACTCGGAAGACGGTCTCCAAAAATGCTTTCTTTTCAGTTTCCTGTGACAGTAATTTCTCTAATTTTTCCAAATTTTTTCCGGGGATCCAGGCCTTCCCGGAATTATAATAAAAGTTCGCGATCTTCCAAAACTTCTCGGGATAGGAAAGCCGATAATACAGGTCAATCCTGCTGATCGCCGAAAGCGGCCTGATCCTTTCATACTCTCGAAGAAGCTTCTCGCCAAGCTGCGCGGACCAGCCGCTCTTCTCCAAAAGCTTTCTAAGCAGCAGATGCAAATCCCTCACGGGGTCATCCTTGATGCATCGCTCAAAATTGATCAGATACCAGTTCTTTTGATCCAAAAGGATGTTGTGATATTGGTAGTCGCCATGGCAATATGCAAGGCGATCCTCCCTCTGCGCTGCATTTTGATAGGCCTTCCAGCCCTCCTGAGCTTCCTTCGCCTGATCATAAAACTGATCAAAGCACCCTAACAGGGAAATCTCAAACCAGGTCTTTTGGCTCCGTCCCAGCAAAAACTTTCGAATGCGCCGAAGCTCCCGATTACGCTTCTCATACTCCGCCATAACATTGGCCGGCGAAAGTTCAGCTTCTCGTTCCTCCTTCCGCACGGCATTTTCCGTGCCTGCAGGATCCGCCACTTTCTTTTCAGCATTTTCTCCGCCTGCAGGATCCTCTTCTTTCTTTTCAGCATTTTCTCCGCCTATAGGATCCTCCTGTTCCTTCTTGGTATTTCCACCGCTTGCCAGATCCTCTTGCTTCGCCTCGGTGTCGTTTACGGCTCCTGGGCAATTTTCCCATCCTTCCTTTGATGGTTTCTTCGATTTTTCCAGGGCTCCTTCCACTCCTTGGAAGGATTCTCCTGCTTTCGTCACCAACAGATCCGTATCCTGATTGCCATGGGTTCCATCCGATGTTTTACGTCTTTCCTCACCCGGCCCGGAAATCAGTCCCTCCTGCGTGCTTAAGTGAAGCTTTGCAAGCTGCCGAATGGCCGCAAGGCATTCCTCTGGCTCACGGATGTTGCACTCCCGCCCCTCACGATAGGTCTTTAAAATATACGAAATCCCGTCATGATCCTTAACAAAAAACTCGCCTTCCTTCGTTGGAATGAGCTGTTCTGCCTCCACAAGTCCCTTCTTGGCAATGGTTCGAAGAAGACGGTCCTGTACGCGCAGATGCTGCGGGCTACCCGCATATTCCTTAAAAATCAGGGTGCCCCTGTCGGTGTCGCATAGGATTGCACCCCGTCCCTTACGGGTTCCTGCCACCTCTATTTCATATTGGTCCAACAAACTGACAGCCCTGTCATTCATGCTCCATCCTCCGATTCCTAGACTGTGATCGAAGTCCAATCTCTCCATCGCGATTGCTTTTCGCACCGCGACTTTTCAGCTTTCCTTCGGGTCACACCTAAACTTATGAATCTAAGGATGGTTTTATGCTAATAATTCTCAGACCTTTTATTATGCGTTTGCCTCTTTCACCAGTTGTCTAGCCCTATTTGTCAGATATTCCCTCGTGTTGCGCGCCGGATCCTCCAAAACCTCCTCCAAAAGAGCCTGCAGGCAGCTTCCCAGCTCACGCCCGGGCTTCATTCCAAGCTGGATTAGATCTTTTCCGTTAATGACCAGGTCCTTTAAGCTCACGCACTCATGCTGCTCCATGATGGCTTCATAAAACTGCTGCCATTTTTGCGCGCGCGCCAGTTTTTCCTCACGCAGGTATTCACTCTGCGCCAGGATGTCAGCCCGGCAAACGTCAAACATCATCGGAAAAGCATCCTCGCCGATCTTATTCAGAGCCCTCCGCATCGTCCTTTGATCTGGCGCATCCTCATTGCAATAATCATGAAATTTCACCAGCTTACAGACAAGCTCTGTCGTATCATTGTCAAACTTAAGTCTCCGCAGGATCTTCCGCGCAATCTCCTCACTGACCCTTGGATGTCCATAAAAATGAGTGATTCCCTCTTCATCCACGGTAAGGCACGCAGGCTTTCCAAGATCATGAAAGAGCATGGTCAGGCGCAGTACCTTATTTGCCGGAACATAGGTCATGGATACCAAGGAATGCTCGCCCACGTTATAACAATGATGGGCATGCCTTTGCGGCGTCTCCATCATGAGGTCAAATTCCGGCAGCACCACCTTCGTAATTCCTGTCTCATAGGCAATTTTCAGATACTCAGGATGATCAGAAACCACGAGCTTTACCAGCTCCGTCTGAATCCGCTCCGCGCTGATGTTCCGAAGCGTCGGGGCAAGCTCCCCGATCGCTTCCTTGGTCTTTTCATCAATCTCATATCCAAGCTGCGCGGAAAAACGAACGGCACGCATGATGCGAAGCGCATCCTCTCCGAACCTCGCCTTCGGATCTCCCACGCAGCGAATCATCTTTTTTTCGATGTCTTCCATGCCACCAAAGAGATCCACCAGACCCTCTTTGTCGTTATATGCCATTGCATTGATCGTAAAATCCCTGCGCTTTAAGTCTTCTTCCAGGCTCGGGGTAAAAATAACCTCGCTGGGATGACGGCTGTCCTCATATTTTCCGTCAATTCGGTAGGTCGTAACCTCAAAGCCCTCATTGCCGATCATGATGGTGACCGTTCCATGCGCAATCCCCGTGTCAATCGTCCTGCGAAACAACGCCTTGACCTCCTCCGGCCGCGCCGAGGTCGTGACGTCCCAATCCTGCGGCTTTCGCCCCAAAATCGAATCGCGCACACATCCGCCAACCACATAGGCTTCATACCCCGCACCGTGCAGCGTCTCCAAAACCTCTCTCGCGCCTTCTGGAATTTCAATAACTACAGACTTTAAATTCATAAAATACTTTACCCGTTCTAAATTTCTTCTATCCTATCTTCTTCAAACCAACCACTTTTTATCCAGTTCAGAAAGCTTCTCGTAACCAAACCGATTGACTCGTTACTTCTTAAGGCACAAACTTCTGAATGACCTCGACAATTCCGTCCTCATCATTGGTCGCGGTCACATAGTCGGCGGCCTCCTTGACCTCCGGCTTCGCATTTCCCATGGCAACGCCAAGTCCCGCATACTTAATCATGGAAATGTCATTAAAACCGTCGCCGCAGCAGATTGCATTCTCCCTCGTCATGCCAAGGCTTTCCAGCATGCGGTCCAGCGAGGATGCCTTGTCGACATTCTCCGGCATGATCTCGATGAAAAATGCCTCGGAACGATAAACGCTGGCGATTCCCTGATACATCTCCCGCAGCTCCTGCTCATACCCCGGTGCGACCTCAGGCGGCGCCGTCACAAGGCACTTATTGATGTCGAAATCCACGAATTCCAGGAAATTCTCTACCACGCGAATCGGAAGTCCGTTGATCCTTGCCTCCAGCTTTACGTATTCATCCGGCTCAAATGCCGAGATCACCGTATCTCCCAGATAAGTGATCAGACCGCAGCCATGCTCCTTCGCAAAGTGATACAGACTTGGCAGCACACTCAGCGACAAAAGCCGCTGGTAAACAATCTCCCCGCTGCGACATTCCACGATTCTTCCGCCATTAAAGGACAGCAGATACCCACCGTACTTTTCCAGCTCCAGCTCCTTTTCATAGCGGCGCATGCCTGGCGTCGGCCGTCCGGAAGCCAGAATGACCTTATGTCCCCTCAGCAAGATTTCCTGAATCCCTGCCTTCGTGGCAGGCGTGATTTGCTTCTCCGAATTGGTAAGCGTGCCGTCAATATCCAGCACCAGTACCCGTTCCTCTTCTCTATTCATTCGAATTCAACCTTTCCATTACTAAACCAAACAGCATCGTATCTTCACTATAAACAATAGAGAAGAACATCGTCAAGTGTTTTCGTTATCTCTTCCCTCATAAAAACCGACTGCCTTGGGAATCGCTACGGGGTTCGTCGGCAATTACGCCCATTATGGACTTTCACTACAGACTGACGGCATGCCCGTCATACGCAAAAGGGGAGGTGCTAAATCTGCACCTCCCCACGTTTTTGGATTCCTAATTATTCGGTAGCACCTTCGCCTTCTTTGGTGGAACCCTCTTCGCCCTCAGCGCTCTCTGCTTCACTGCTCTGCGCATCGGAATTCTCTGCTGCTGCGCTTTCCGCTGCCGCACTCTCGGCTGCTGCCTTGGATTCCTCTTCCTCAATGATCAGATAATTCAAATTCTTGTCAGGATCAGATACCTGAACGGTCTCCTTGATCTGCTCAATATAATCATTGACTGCCGTATTGCGAAGATCATTCTCGATCGTATGATACCATGCGGGCTTCGACTCTCCAACATAATAAATCACAAAGCTTGCTACGTCAGGAACATTCACGACCTCACAATCTCCCGCCTTACGTCCTTCTGCGAAGATCCAGCCAAGCAGATCCTCATAAAGGTCGTCATTCTTAGTAATTCCCTGTAGAAGTCCGTCCTCTGCCACGGCTAACTCTGCATACTTGCCATTGCAAAGATCAATGAAATTCTCCTCGGTTGCACCATTGCCATTCCAGGTATCATAAACCTCCTGTGCCTGCTCCTGCGTATCGGCTACCAGGATGCGGACGTCCGCCGTAGGCGTCTCATCGCGATATTTCTTCTCAAATGCCACGGCATATACGACGTGAGAGCTCGTGTCCTCAAGAACCGTGGTGTTTCCAGCCTTTCTCGCATCATCAAACAGCCAGTCACGAATCGTATTATTCGCGGATGCATAGGAAATGCCGACAACCTGTTCTCCCTCCGTCTTGACGGTCGCAAGTGCCTTCGTTGCAAGCTCCCTTGCATCACTCATTGCCTTTTCAATCTCAGCATCGGAAGGAGTATAGGTCGTATCTTCGCTCTGCTCACTGCCCTCAGACTCCTCCACGGGATCTGCAAGCTCCGTGGGCTCGGTAGGAAGTGCGGCGTCAAACTGTTGAATCCGATAGTCTACGCTGTCATAGCTCTTAGGATCCTCCTCATACTTTGCCTGAACCTCAGCCTCAGCAGGCGTCTTATCCTCAGAAAGCTTCTTTAAATATGCATTTACGAACAATGCCTCCTCCAGGAAAGGCTTAATTCTTGCCTCGGTCGCATAGGAACCGAAATTCTGCTGCAGGTACTTATTCATGGAAAGCCCTGCTGCCTTCGCATTTGTCTTCTGCTGCTCAACGATACGATTATAGTCTGCCGTTACGTCCTTGGTAAAGCCCTTCGCCTGTGCATCGGCCTTCAGCGCCTTATTTTGACGCAGGGTATTCACGGTCATCTCTTCGAAATAATCCTTCCAGGAACGGGTTCCGTCATAAGACTGGGATGCAAGATCCTTCGTGACGTCGAGGCCAAACCAGCTTAAATACTGAGAATAGCTGTTTACGTAATTATTCACGACCGTCCAGTAGGAATAATCGAATTCTACCTTCGTGATATCCTCATTCCCCACCTTGACATAAGCCTTGTGTAAGCTAAGATAGGTACGAATCGGGAAGGAAAGCACAAAAGCAGCCAGTGCCAACAAAATGATGACACTAACGGCCGTCGTTATGTCCTTCGTCCTTTTCTCCTTTTCCTTTTCCGCTTTTCTTCTCTGCACCTTCAGGTCATACTTCGTTACGACCTTCTCCGCCGGCTCCTGCGTGGCGGCTGCATTCTTTTTTTCTTCCTTAGACATCGTACATGTCTCCTTCCTTGTTGGTAAATCCCAGAATAAAAACATTCTATCCCATTCTTTCAAAAAAATAAAGCCCTTTCACGTAAATTTCACCTGAGAAAGGGCTTTTTTATTGCAAAAAATCAATTTTGTGTCCACGAGGAAACGTTATCTTTGCTTTTTGAATTGGAGCGGTGTCACGCCATATGCTTTCTTGAAGAGGCGATTGAAATGCTCCACGTTCTCATATCCAACGGCCTCGGAAACGCTCTCCACCGTCTGGTCGGACTCCTTTAGGAGCACGCGCGCCTTCTTCATGCGCTGTTCACGGACAACGTCCTGGAAGGTCTTGCCCGTCTTCTCCTTGATAAACTTGGAGAGATAAGGGCCAGACAGGTGACAATACTCAGAAAGACTCTCCAGCGTTACGTCCGCATAGTGCTTTTGCACGTAGCTGATGATCTCGACGGTTCTCTCGTCGCGTCCCTGCGTCACGTGCTGCTCTGCAGTCAGCTTGTTCGTCGCGGAAACCAGTGCCGCGATGGAAGCCTTAATGATATCCTCATCCACGCCAACGCCCCAATAGAATTTGCCCTCGGAAAGGATGCCAACGTAAGCGGCCGCCTTGGAGGAAGATCCCTTGGAAATGGCATGCTCTTCATAAACGGAAAGCTCATAGGTAATGCCAAAGTAGGTCTTGATCGCATTGCTCACGGCATCGAGGCGACCATTACCGCTGGTACTAATCACGCGGCGCACGCCGTTTTGATCTACGGTAACCTCTGCCTGAATGCCATTCTCCTGCTTAAAGTGGCACTCCGGAATGTTAAAGACGCTTCTTTGCTGAATGTAGGTCTCCTCGAAAATACGATAAATCTCCTTCGGAGGAAGCTCCTGATGTCTTCTGTCGGACACGCCCTTGATAAGATAACCAACCTCCTCACGCATGGCAAGGGGCAGGGAGAAACCAAATTGCTGCTTTAACACAAACGCCACGCCGCCCTTACCGGATACGGAATTGATACGGATGACGTCGGATTCGTACTCACGTCCAAGGTCGGTCGGGTCGATGGGCAGATAAGGAACGTCCCAGCGCTTGCCGCTCTTGCCGTCCTGGCGCCACTGCATGCCCTTACTGATGGCATCCTGATGAGAACCAGAGAAGGCCGTAAATACAAGGTCTCCTGCATAAGGAGTTCTCTCATGCACCTTCATGTTCGTAAACTTCTCGTACTTTGCGCGCACTTCCATAATGTGGGAGAAATCCAATCCGCTGTTCACGCCGTGCGTCATCATGTTCATCGCAAGCGTTACGACGTCAACGTTACCAGTTCTCTCACCATTACCAAACAGGGTTCCCTCTACGCGGTCCGCACCTGCAAGCACGCCAAACTCCGCATCGGAAATGCCCGTGCCACGGTCATTATGAGGATGTACGCTGAGAACAACGCCGTCCCTGTACTTTAAGTTCTTATGCATATACTCGATCTGGCATGCAAAGACATGAGGCATTGCCACCTGAACCGTGGAGGGAAGGTTGATGATCGCCTTGTGCTCCTTGGTCGGCTGCCATACGTCCAACACGGCATTACATACATCCAGCGCAAAATCCACTTCCGTCTGAGAAAAGCTCTCAGGACTATATTCAAAGGTAAAGTTACCCTCGGTCTCATCTGCAAGCTTCTTTAAAAGCTTCGCGCCATCCACGGCGATCTTCGTGATCTCTTCCTTGCTCTTCTTGAAGACCTGCTCACGCTGCTCCACGGAGGTGGAATTATACAGATGAACCACTGCATGAGGCGCACCCTTCACGGCATCGAAGGTCTTCTTAATGATATGCTCTCTCGCCTGCGTCAGCACCTGGATCGTCACGTCATCAGGAATCATGTCACGCTCAATCAGAGCACGGATGAAATTATATTCGGTATCGGAGGATGCGGGGAAGCCCACCTCGATCTCCTTAAAGCCAACGTCCACCAAGATCTTGAAAAATTCCAGCTTGCTCTCAAGGTCCATCGGCTCGATCAGCGCCTGGTTACCATCGCGCAGATCCACGCTACACCAAATGGGTGCCTTCGTAATGCACTCCTTCTTTACCCAGTCATAAGTCATCTTCGGGGGTAAATGATAGCTCTTCTGATATTTTTGCTTGATCTCTTTGTCCGTCATGTCTGCTACCTCCATCTGGCAACCCTTTTTTATACAATTCTTTCTCGGCCGCCATGCATTTTGTTCTTTTCGTTTCTACATCATAGCACTAAATCTATGGATAAACAAGTGGTGAATTTAATCTATTTCTTGATCTATTTTAATACTTTTTATTGGTTTGTTTAATAAAGGAAATAAAGAATACCCTTTTAATATATTGTATTTCTCAGATTTTATGACTTTTCTACAGATAATTTGATCCATGTTTTTTCAAATATATAATCGTTGTAAATTTAATCTAATAAACGAGGTTTCTCTTTTTATTTCCCTTTCATTACGAAAGATCCTCTGTCAGACAGATGCCGTCTTTTAATTTTAATAAATAAAACATTGTTACGTACAAAACCTGCCGAGAACCTTATTTATGTTCCCGACAGGTTTTGTACTACTTCTTTACTGCTATTTCATATGATTATTCAATCGTTATGGTCTTTCCGATGGCATCAAATGCGGTTACATACTTTCCTTCCGCATTGATTCCGCGCACGGTATAGATATAGGTTTTACCGCTCTCCACGGTAGAATCAGCATAGCCGCAGGTTGCCCCAGCTCTTGCCTTAACGGCTTCATTTCCAGTTCCCGTCGTCTCGCCAAGCTTCTCCCATTTACCGGAACCAATTTTTCTAAAAATGGCATATTTGTCAACACCACCATTTGCCGTCCAGGTCAGGGTTACCGCTCCACCCGCGTAAGAAATCTCCCCGAGTACGGGTGCGCTTGCGTCAAGCTCTTCAGGCTCCTCGGGCTCTTCCCTCGTTACCGTGATGCCCGTGGCATCAAAGGAGGTTATATACTTTCCTGCCGCATTCTTTCCTCTGACGGTATATGTATAAGTACTTCCAATTTCCGCAGCTTCATCAAGGTAATTAGTTCCTCCCGTTTCGCCAATGGCTGTCCACTTTCCGCCTTCCACTTTTCTAAAGACGGCATAATTCGGAACGCCCACATTCGCTTCCCAAGTAATGAAAATGCCTTCATTGCGTGACTCTGCTGACAAAAGTACGGGAGAGCTAGTGTCGACAACCTCATTTACAAGTGTAGCACTGAGACCCGTCTTATCAAATTCCGTAATGTATTTTCCGGTCGATACGTCCACGCCGCGAACCGTGTAGATATATGTCACGTTCGTCTCAGCAGTCGTGTCCTCATAACTGATTCCCTCAACGGTTGCCAGCTTCGTCCAGCCAGTCTTACTCGTCTTACGGAATACCGCATAATTAGTCACGCCTTCATTTGCCTTCCAAGTCAGGGTAATACTGTTTGTGCCTGCCGTAATGGATTCCAGCTTCGGCGCCGTCTTGTCAATGATAATGCTACTGGTCACCTGAATGCCATTCTTATCGTATGCCGTGACATACTTTCCTGCCGCATTGATTCCGCGGACCGTATAATAATATGCCTTTCCTGCCAGTGCCGTACCATCCAAATAGGTGTTGCCCGTGGATTCGCCGACCTTTGCCCAGCCAGAGCTGCCTAACTTTCTAAAGATAGCATACTTCTCAACGCCCATGTTCAGCTTCCAAGTAATGGTAGCGCCACCAGTACCATAAATTGCAGATTCCAGCTTCGGTGCCGTCTTGTCAATGGCTACGGCCGCAGTTGTCACGCTAAGACCCGTCTTATCATAATCCGTAATATACTTTCCATTTTCGTCCGTACCGCGAACCGTGTAGATATAGGTGGTCGAGGAGGCCACGGTCCGATCCAGATATGTCGTATCAACGGTATCGGCAAGCTTTTTCCATTTTTCTTTGCCAGTCTTTCTGAAGACGGCATAGCTGTTTACGCCAATGTTAGGATTCCAAACAATGGTTACGCCCTCGTCTCCAGCAGAAATCTCAGCGAGAAGGGGTGCCCGCTTATCCAAGGTCTCCTGCTCTCTGGCCTTAATGCATCCACAGATGGAACATCCGTAAATGTCTTCTCCATCCTCTGAAACGCCAACCACGACAAAATCATGTGCTCCCCTGCCCGTTTCATAATCCTCGTAAGGGCAGTCCTCGTCATCACACATCAGCCAATGTTCATCATTGTCATAGACATAATATAAACTATGTTCGTGATCGAGGTGCTCAATGGGAACCTCATAGGAGTAGCCGCATTGTCTGCAGACATAACGCATAACGCCCTCGGTTCCATAGGTTGCCGTTGCCACAACCTCCGTATCAAAATGATGTGCCTCTAGAGCGCTATATCCACAACCACAGGAAGCTAAGTGCTGACTCTCATCCAAAGCCCTATAATGCTCCATCGTATGCGCTTCGCCTTCATGCAAGTCGATGGGCTGGAACTCGGAGGATACCACGGTAAGCTTGTAGCTTGTCTGAACCAGACCGTGAGGAGTTTCCACTTGATTTCCATTGTTATCCAGATAAGTGCCTGTAACGATTACGCTCTCACCCTCTAAGGCATCCTCAGAAACCGTAATGGCACCCGTTGCCTCGTTCAACGTAAAGTGACTAATATCCGATCCCGTGCCCGCATACATTGACCAGACAGTGTTTGCCTTTGCACGCTCCTGAACGGCCAGATAATTCGGAAGTGCATTGATGACGGGTTCAAAGGTCTGCCCTGCACTGAGATGCATTTCCGCATCCGTTGCGTTCACGGAAATCTCATAAGGCGTAGAGCTGTCAGGCAATACGCAAATTTTAATGGTTTTCACCCTAATGTTGTTATAACCGCCAAGCTGCGTACTAGCATTCAACGATACGGTTCCGACCTTTGCAGCCTTAAAGGCAAATTGGGAACCCGTAATACTGCTTTCATCCGTCGGCCACGTCGTGTCCTCAAATACATATTTTGCGCTTGGCCTCGTCTGTCTCGTGATCGTCTGCGGCGTGATAATGTCCCGTTTGCCGTAGTCAGGATTCCACTTGGTGTATTGCGTGTAATCGTTCGTTGCATCCGCAGGAACGGAGAGACAACTAAATCTTGCGATCTCACCAGGGTACATGTAGTATTCTTCACCCGTAGAAAGCATGGTATCACTGTACGAATTCGTGATCGAAGACGGTCTGCTGTAAGCCCTGATCTGCGTATCCTTCGTCTCCACAACCGTTCCAATATAAATATCCCGATATCCTACAACAGATCCGGCAGTCAAGTTTTCCGTCTCCATATAACGGTAGAAGACGGTGTAATTGCCTTCCGTCAAATTGTCATATACCGTATTCGTGCTGGCATTGCTCCAATCCAAGGTTCTCTTTCGGCTGGCTGCACTCACGGTATTGGGAAGTACCAGATATTCCTGCATGTCCGTATTTGCCGTAATGGTCAGCATGTACTTTCCGGTATGTGCCTCATCCGCCTTAACGCTGAAATTAGGAAGCGCGGTGCCATCATCATTTCTTCCCTTTTGCACTTCGCAGGAATTACTGTAAATCTCTCCCTGAACGCTGCCATCATAACTGGTCAGCTTCAGGCGTACGGTCTCGCCAATCAAACCTGAATGCTTATTTAAGACATTTTTCGCCTCATCCATCGAAATGCGGCTGTTGCCGTAATCCTGCCATTCTTTACCATTCTTGATCTGCCACTGATAATTGAAGGTCTTCCCCCTCATCAGCTCCTGCATTTCCTCGCTAAAGGAGATCACGGGATCATCATTATAATAAGCATTGGAATATGTAATTGCACTGCCCATGTTGCTAAGGTCATTCTTAAAAGTACAAGGATACTCGATCTCCAAGCCTGCCTCATATTCCTTTCCCTGTACCAATTCCGTTACGGCTGCATTATCGGTATGCGTTACCAGCGTGTGCTGCGAGCTGGCGAGCGCCTCGGTTGCGCTTGCGGTCATATAATAGGTTACGTCATGCTCCCAGGTTGTATCATGGACTCTCGCGTTATCAATCCGCTTCCAATCATCCATGAGCGTCCTAAAGACATAATAGGTCTTATCGCCTTCCTGATAGGTATAGGCGGGAGACGTCACGAGGGTTTGTGTTCTCTCTGCAAGACCGTCAAGCAACGGCTCGTGAAGCGTCCAAGTACAGTAAATCGTGTGCCCCTGTACAAAGTATGGATTATCCAAGTCTGTCAGGTTATATCGAGATTCCACGGTAAACCAAAGAATATCCTGATTTCCTCTCTCGTATTCATAAACGGAACTGATGGAACTAGCCTTCACGTCATCCCCAGAGAAGGAAGTCGCATAGATCTCATTGAGTCTCTGATCCTTATAGTTTTTAACGTTGGAGAAGGAATTGATCGTCTCCTTCGGCTTGATGATAATGGTATCGCTGTCGCTTTTATATTTGAAATTCATTCCGGCAGCATCCGTTACCTCATGTGCCGCATCCTCCTTGTCAATGAAGACCTGGACCTTGCTAAAGTCCACGACGGAATTTCCCTGTCCATCCGTGCCCTGAAAACCAATGTATCCTCGGGGCGTGCTGCGGATGCAGTGACAATCCTGCCAGAAATCTACCGTATAACCAGAGTAAATCCAAACACCGGAGCCTTCCCACGTGCAGGCAGACGCACAGTGATCCGGAAGACGTTCCTTATCTGCCTTAGAGGTATCAAACGTACCTGCATGAATCTCCAGCTTATAATCCGTTACGGCATCCCAACCGCCATCGAGAGGGTTCAACCCAATGATGTTAGCTCCGCCATTAGCCCAGAATTCACCATCATTGATGATGACCTCACTCCCGTTCTTCGTGATCTGCACGCATGCCTTGGGACCAACGTCTGTCAGATATTTTTTTACCATCTTGTAATCTTCATATTCATCCTCGTCGGTATACATGGTGCAGTCAAGATACGTTCCTCCGCCACCTGAAACATTATATCCATCCCTTTTGCCTCCACGACCTTCGATATAACCACCGTTGATGGTTACCTTTCCGCCATCCACGACGATTGCGGAGCCATAGATCTGCTCATAAGCATGCCCGTTAAAAATCAGGCTGGCAATGAGGTTTGTCGAATGTATCTTGTCAATGTTATACGCATTGACCATCCAATAGCGACGGTTTCTTCCTGCCTTTACCTTAACATTATTCAGCGTCAGCTCTGCGCCTTCCTTCACGTGAAAGACGTCACGGGATGCCGTATAAACATACTGAGGACCGGAAATAAAACCCGTGGTGGCATTCATCCAGCCGTCATACCAAACCTTTCCGCCTTCGTTCCTGGAATTACTGATCGTGAGGTCAGCACCACTCGTTAATTCGAAGAAGGTCAAGGAATCTCTCGTGTATTGGCCTCCAAAATTTTCACAGTTTGCATCATTTTTGTAGTGTATGTCATAACCATTCATTTCCAGGAATTTTTTCCCGGCGCCCACGTTACATTGTACACTGCCATGCAATCCAACGCCTGAAGCATACTTAACACCGTATGCCTCATCATCTCTATTCGTGGAATTATAATACTTTACCTCCGTCTCATAAAAAATATCCTTTGTCAGGCGATAATAGGTCGCCGATACACCGGAAGTATCCTTATGGAGCTCCTCAAAAAGCTGCGCCATGGAGCTGATTTCAATGACGTCACCGTTGCTCGCCTGCCAGCTGGAAAGCCATCCATCCTCCACGCCTCCTCCTGCCTGCGCATTCGGCAAAGACCAGCCTGGAATCAGTCCAAGAACCATCACCACCGCCATAAAAACGCTGGCAAACCGCTTTACCATAGCCCTTTCCGTTACATGTTTTTTTCCTTTCACTTCGTTACCCCCTCTCCTTTTAGGAAATCTTAACGCATTCTAACATTCATTATAGCGAAACGATTTTCCTTTGTAATCCTCCATTTGGGGGATATTGAGGGGATATTGTACCTAATTGCTTTTCTGCGGAAGGACAAGCTTCGCCTGCATGATCATGACAAGAAGCTCTGTTTTACTCTTACAACCAACCTTATTATAAATGTTCTGGAGATGCGTCTTGACCGTGCTCTCCTCGACAAACATTTTCTCGGCGATCTTTTTGACGCTGACGCACTCCACCAGCCAATGAAGCACCTCCTTCTCCGTGTCCGTCAGGCTTTTTGTAGTGGTGTCCCCCAACGGAACCTCAGGTGCTTCCTTGGGCCAATAGTTTTTCCCCGCCAAGGTGAGATCCATGACCTCCAGGAGCTCCACGGGACTGAAATCCTTAAACCAGAAGCTGTCTGCTCCCGCTGCTTTTGCCTCCTCCAAGGCGCGGGGATCCGTATAGGAGGTCGTGATGATAACCTTGATCCCAGGAAAATTCTTCTTTATTTTGACTGTTGCCTCTAAACCGCTCTCATTACGCGCCGTATTGACGTCCATCAGAATTAAATCCACTCTTTTTGCACTGCAAATCATTAGGGCATCTGCCGCATTAGCGATGGCATCCACCATCTCATACCTGTCTGATGCTGCCATAATGTCTGCATGGTAGGCCTTCTGTATATTTCTTTCATCATCCACGACTAATACTTTGATCATGCTTCCTACTAATCCATTCCTTCCCTTTGTATTCTAAGGTGCTCCTCCAAATTCATAGCCTTCTTCGTTTATGATTCCCCTCCAAATAGATTCCCATTTTGCTTTATGTCTCTCCTCTGGCCGGTAGCCGAACCTCCAACCGAAAGACGGGGAAACTTTGCACGGTGACACTTCCAGCCGCTTTCCCAATACGCTCCCGCAGGGAGGACAGGCCTCCGCCTTCCACAATCTCCTCCTTCGGAGGCGTGCCGTCATTTTCAAAGCTGGCAAGAAGCTCCTCCCCCTGTCTGGAGATTTGTACGATGAGCTTTGTTGCATCCGCATGTCGCTTGGCGTTGGTGACGCATTCCCTGAGCGCTACGACAATGAGATAGGCAAGATCCTGATCCTTCGGAAGTTCCCCCTGCACCTGAACCTGAATGCCGATGCTATCAGCAATGCGAATCACTTCCTCGCATGCATCGGTCTCATCAACGGATCCAACCTCCTCCTGAAGCTCCCTCAGGTTCTGCTTCCAAAGAAAGAGCATATTCTCTTTTTTCTCCTCTGGCAGATCCTGCTTCAGATACTGCCTTGCGGCGAGTAGACAGCTTCCCAATTTATTATGCACCCTCATCTTTGCCGTGAGGATCTCTTGCTGCCTTGTAATGTCCACAATATTGACGTTGATTCTTTGGATCTGACCGATCATTTCCTCCAGTTCCGTATTATGAACCTCCAGCTCTGCACGGATGCGGGAGAGCTCCGTGACGTCAGCTGCCGTCAGCTGCACGTATCCCTTGCCAAGGGCATCCGTCGCGTGCTTTTTGGAAAATTCCCAAACCTGCCCATCCTCAAAGCGGAAAAGAATTTTTTCTTTATTTCGAAGGGGATTTGCCGATTCCTTAGGATGAGCAAAGGCTTCCTCCCACTCCTCCAAGGTCTGGAGGTCCCTTCCCGCAAGAAGGAAGGCAAGCTTATGCATCCTTGTATTACTCAGCACGGGAAGACCATTTTCGGCAAAAAAGCATACGCCTGCCGACATGGTGTCCAAGGATTCCTTAACGGAAGCATTGGTCAGAAGACGTCTGCCCCTGCGCCTCTCACTGATCAGCGAATAGATTATATAGACAAATAATGCCGTCCAGCAAAGAACAAGCACAAATACGGGAATCTTGCCGAAGACATTCGACTTGCCATGAACACACTCCCCTAAGAACGGCATGCAGGCAAATACCGTAACGGCTAAAACAATATTCACCCCATGGCGGATCACGCTACCGTGACGCCATAAAAGCAACAGGTTTCTGTATTGTAAAATGTTAAGGAGTAGAAGGAAGGTCAGACAGAGCGTTTTCCATTGACCAGGCAGTTCCATAAATTGCATCATTTTGCCGTTCCCTCCTCTCTGGAGAGAACATAGGTAAGTAAGAATTCCTGCTCCGCTTCCTCTTCCACGTCATAATCTTCCAAGCCAGGAAGCTTATGGTTGTCCTGCATCTCCAGACTAATCATAAGCAGAGGCATGTCCGCCACTTTTCGAACAAAGACCGCCATGGCCCTGATCTTTCCAAGGACTGCCTCGGCCACATGTTCAAATGCATCATACAGCTGCATGACGTCTTCCAGAGGCATGCTCTCCCAAAGTTCTACGGAAAAGCTTTCCCCAGCACCCTGCAGGGCAAAGACGGCCAAGGATTCTCGCAGACAATAACCCAGCTCCTCTGGGCGAATCTCCTCCTGCGTCTCTGAGAGAAAGAGAAGGTTGTTTCGACGTTTAACATAGGCTCCTAACAGCATCAACTCCCAGAGAAGATCCTTTTGCTCTGCCTTCTCCTCTTCCTTCTCCAGACATTCTATCAGCTCCTGCATGCGCTCCAATCGATCTGCCGTTTCCAACTGCATCTTTTGGTAAAGACGGTTGGCCTCCGTCAGCCTTGCCTTCTGTTGCTTGGTACGTACCTCTTCCTGCACGAGAAGATGTCGTTCTTTTAGGGTTTCATACATGTCCTGGCTCTCCGCAAGGGCTTCTGCAATCTCGGAGACATCTTCCCTCCAAAAGGCATAGCCTCCATGAATGGAGGAGGCACAAAGTCTTGTGACGTCATCCAGCATGACGGGAGCTTTCAATGCTTGCTCCAATATGCCTTTTTCCGAAACCTTCGCCTGATCGCCAGCAGCATAGAGATTCATGTTTTCATCCGTAATAAACACGGAGAGGTCGGATGAAGCGAAAAGCTCACCGTATCGGGTATTTGATTGGATGAGTCCGCATTGAATACAGCTTTCCAGCGTGGCCGTGATGATCAGGGAAAGCGTCACGGAAACATCGGGGGCTATTTGCCGAATCAGGTACGGGGTCATCGCATAAAGAGCCACATACAACATAGCCACCCCTATTGGAACAAAGGGAAGCCATAACATTCGACGCTCACCATGCGCCCGACACTTACTAAGCATAATGCCCAAGGAGAGAAAGGTACAAACAAGTACCCAAGCGGTTACGACATAATAAAGAAATGCATAGGAATACTCCTCATCCGTAAAAACCGTCGCATGCTCTGGGAAACGAAACATCCATTGATGGAAATCATTGCTAAGCACAAGCACGAACAAACTGGTGGTAACCAAAGGGAAAATCAAGGCCCACTTGGGAAGAGGAAATTCTTCCGCCCGACCCAAGGTCAAGGAAACAAAAACCGTTAGCATCGGAACAAAAAGAATGGGGAGATAATAGAGATACCAACAAATACGATTGACGTCCGGATCTGCCACAAAATAATACTTGATGGTCTTCGTTATCATCCAAACCACCAAAAATATTGAAACTTCCGTCAGATACCGTCTGGCTTGCTTGGAGACGATACGTTTTCGCACGCCATGTCCCCATGCGGCAAAAAGTCCCATATAGATGGCAGAGCGGAACATTCCTAGCAAAATTCCTAAAGAACTTCGGATTCTTTCTTCCGTGTTCAGGTGAGAACAAAGAATAGCAAGGAAAATGAATACTGCTACGATACATGGTGTTTTCCATGTCTTTCGTTGTCTAACCTGCACTTTGCCACCTCCTTCTTATGAGACACTACTATCTTTTATTGTACAAAATCTTGACAAAAAAAGCATTAAAATTTTGAATTCTAATCCCTAAATTCAAAATCTTAATGCTTTCCGCGTTGGTGAGGCGACTCGAACGCCCGATCTTTCGCTTAGGAGGCGACTGCACTATCCACTGTGCTACACCAACAACTATCTTTTTCCTTCCAGATAAACCGTTTGTCAGGCTGGTGAAACCATTTTGATCCTTACGGCTAGATGTTATCAGGGAAATTGATAAAGCCCTGCAGCCAGACATTGCCTTTGAACCTTCTGCCTACCTGCGGCTCACCCAACAAATCTATTATATTGATACAAACGTCAAATGTCAATTCATTGCAGCAAATTGTTAAGATATAAATTTTCTCGCCCGTAATGTGATTGGTCACAAGTCGCATGCCGACGATCTCTCCCATGACGGAATATTGATCACACTCCATGCCATACGGCATAAAAAACGTATCAACGATGGAGAACACGTCCTCGTGCTGAATGCGGGAATTGATCGCGGAATAGGTGTCCATGTCCTCTAGGGTCAAGGTCTCCATGGCTTCCTCGCTTCCCTTTCGCGCCTCCTCGATCAGCTGGTTTCGAAGGGTCGTGCGGCGGCGGATCTGATCCTTTTGCTGCTCATCCACGTGGATCGGAAACAGAATCTTGCCTCCAAGGGACAGTCCGGACAGTGTCAACGTCGTCCCACGAATCGGAAGACGCCCGGAGGTCTGCGCGCTGACATAGGGAATCATGTTCTGCAAATAAAAGATCATGGAGACACCCATGTTGACGTCCTCGACAACGCCTGCGTAGGAATCCCGCGCAATATGGCGCTCCACGGATACGTCCTCACTGGTCGTCACGCCCTCGCCGCGAAGATAAGGATAATAATATTCGTAAATAAACTTATCCTCCTCATCGAACTCACCGCACACGGCAATGCCCATATCATCAGCGAAATCCTTGCAAAATTCGCCCAGCATGACATTCTCCGTATTCAAAGCATAGGCCCGCCGATCCGCCGTCATGATGGTGTCCGTAAGGAGCTCCTTTAACTTTTTCCGATCCTTTAATTCACTAAAGCCAATGGCCCGCAGGTACGAATGCATGGATTTCACCTCCTCCCATGGATTGCCCGTATCTAAATGAACTCCCTTTTGAAGAAAAACTTCGTTCTGAAAGGGCGCACATAAGCGCGTGCATATAATATACATGAAACGAAGCGAAATCGCAAGTATTTTTTAAATTGTAACAAAAGCCTTAATTTTTCAATATGCGAATACTGCTTGCAGGAAAACTTAGGCCTTACTCTTCCTTATATTCCATGAGATCCCCCGGCTGGCAATCTAATACCTTACAGATCGCCTCCAACGTCTCAAACCGGATACCCTTCATCTTGCCCGTCTTTAAATTGGAGAGGTTGACGTTGGTCATGCCAACCTTGTCCGCCAGTTCATTTAATGATATTTTTCGATCCGCCATCATGCGGTCTAATCGAATGATAATCATGTCTTATCCTCCATGTTCCGTCATTCCCGTGCCACTTGCATCGCAAACTGTTTTTCATGATGTATCATGTTCCGTTACGTACTAATTACAGCTGCTGAATGCATTCTAAGTTTTCTGCGCTATGCAATGCTGTCAACGTCCTCCTGGAGTTTTACGCCATAATCGAAGACCTGCGCGAGCATCATGATGGCAAAAGCGATGATAAACATATAGAATCCCGTCCACTGGAACTGAATGCTTGCATACTCAAATTTGAAGAACTTCATCACAATGGTCACCAGCCCCGGAACGACCGCAAGCGCGATCTGCAATGCCCCGATCAGGCGAATGCGCTTTACGTTTGGGCGATTGAAGGGCGAGCCATCGATCGTGTCGTTCACGATGATGATGACAATGATCAACATGATGCTCAGGATGACCATATAGCAAAGGTTCCGCACGTCCTGGATCATGAGGCAATACCAAATATCCTGGTTACCGTTCTCATCCAAAAGATTGAATTCATTGTAATCCACGTCGCATACGTGCTCGCCGTTTTTGAAAAGCTCGTACACGTGCTGTCCGTTCGTCACGCCAAGAGGCATCTCATAACGGATCTCATACGTTGCATTCTTGCTCGTTAAATCCCTAAAGAAATCTTGAAGGGAAAACATCATTATCATTACGAGAAAAGACGTCAATGCCTGCATGATCCTTATTTTTCTACGTCTTACCTTTAATTTGCTTTCTTCCATGATCTATTTCCTCCTTGTCATCATCTGAAACAATTCTTGTTTTCTTTTTCATGATTTAAAGCTTTAGTTTAATTATTTCAATTTTTTCCTGCCGGCAAGTTTAATATATCATGGCATTATAAGTTTGTCAATAAGAATTTAAAGTTTTAGTTTAAATATTTAAGTTTTCTAATATAAATGAAAAATCTTGAAAAAATAAGTTGCATTTTTGACGAAAACATAGTAGACTAATTTTCACGCGACAAAAATCGCAGATACTGCAGTAATTTCATAAGGTGCGTACCGGGAACTTGGCAAGATATGACGTGAGGCAAACGAACAAGAGTATAACTACCAGGGGGAAGTAACAATGATTACGATGGAAAACGTAAGTAAGTCGTACAAGGTTGCAAAGAGAAACGCAGGCTTTGGTGAGGCATGGAAATCCTTGTTTCACCGGGAGTATGAG
>JAEEGG010001653.1_pt1 | contig 59391 bp, 43 predicted proteins | sample 9134161 | NCBI WGS metagenome assembly JAEEGG01 (sample SAMN16246543, study PRJNA631951) | gut metagenome | biome: gut microbiome; feature: rumen; material: CR-attached | host: Bos | place: Iran: Karaj | collected 2018-10
AATCAGAATGGTAACCCACGATGGTGATGGTGTTGAACGTGTTGGGAGTATCGCCCGAGTAGGGCAAAATGTAGAATCTGTTGGTTGTGGTATACGCCAAAATGGTATAGTAACCGTCGTTACCTGTCCTAATACCAGTAATCTCTTCGCCGCCTTGGCCGAAAACGCCGCTTGGCTTCATGCCCCAGCAGTCGTCGTTACTGCCGGGATGATGGATGAGCATGACGGCATCGTTGGCTCCAAAGAAACCGGTGTAGGACAATTGCCCCTCTCCATTCTCGTCAAATTCCCCGACGGGGTAAAGAGGAATCAAGCCACGCCCGATGCTGCTCACCCCCTGATTCTCCCATGGATTGCTGCCCACGCGGTCCCCGGTCAGGTACCACATGTCGATGGGCTCGGGCCCGGGCCATGCACCGCTGAGCAGATAGTCGATGAGCGAGGTTACATCAGCGATGTTGATGCTGCCGTCCTGGTTGGCATCGGATGCGTCGAGGTCGACCGTTGATTCGTCTCCACTCAGCAGATAATCGATAAGGGCCGTTACGTCAGCAATGTTCACTTGCCCGTCGGCATTCACGTCACCCCGCTCCGCATCGCCTAGGGTGATGGCAACATTGTCCACGGCAAAGTAGTCGCCAGTGGCATTGACACTGCTGTCCTTGATATAACTCCAGGAAAGCGTGTGGGTGCCTTCGGAGAGAGAAACCGAATAAGTCTCCCAGTCGTTATCGTAGGCACCATATATGAATTGATTCACTCCATCGATGGCGAAGCAACATATATCCCAAACCGGATCGCTGCCTTCGCCCCATGCCTTGAAGTCAAACGACAAGACGCCAGGCCTATTTAGATTGACGGTGGCGGTCATGACTGATGAACTGGAGTGTATGCCGGAATTGCCTGACTTGGCAAGCACGCGGCCGCCATCATACATTGTGTACCATGGATAATCGCCGACGCTTGTGAAGTGGATGTTGCCTCCATCAACATTCAAGACGTCGTCAAGGGTTGCAAATGCCTCAAGGTGGGTAAACTTCTTCCAGCCCAAAGCGTTCTGATAGGCTGTCCTAGAAGTTTGGGGTATATTCAAGACGGCGGTGTTGTACACTTCGGGCATAAAGGTTGTATTATAATCACTATTTGGCTCATTGAGCGTGGGCGGTGTCAAGGCATGGCAGGTCACCTCGGTGATTTTAGAGCAATAATAGAAACATGTCGAGCCTATTGAGGACACATTTTCACCGATCTCCACGCTGGTCAATTCCGAGCAGTTGCGGAAAGCCATACTGCCAATGGTCTGAACCGAATTGGGAATAACCACTTTTTTGAGATTCAAGCAAAGCCAGAAAGCATTATTGCCGATGGTCTCTACCGAATTGGGAATAGCTACCTCGGTCAATCCTTCACAATAATGGAAAGCATAGGCATTGATGGAACGGATGGTATTGGGCATCACGACACGTGTCAACGATTTGCTCATTTTAAAAGCATTCTGACCGATTGCTGTCACCGTGTAGGGTTTGCCGTTGTAGGGTACGATCTCAGGGATATAGACAGCGCCACTGTAACTGTTATAGTCAGAGGTCCTACAGGTTACCTCCACGGTATTGGAGCCTGTGATATTGTAGTAGATGCCTTCATACTCGAAGTCGTACTCCAATTCCTTTATGTTGGAAAACTGATTCCAACTGTCAGTAGACTGGTAGGAACTCTTGCTGCCCCTGGGCACCCATAACTGAGCGTTCTCATAGACGGATTGCTCAAAATTGTCGGCGTCCATGTTCCATGCTTCAGGACTCAAGGAGGTGACAGACGTCAGATTGGTAGTTCCTTTAAAGACGTTCGAAGCCCAACTGTATGAGTTGTTAAATCGGCAATTCTCTCCTATGATAACTGATGTCAACGATGAGCAATCAGAAAAAGCCATTCCGCCGACATAAGTGACCGAATTGGGGATTACCACACTTGTCAAACCCGAACAACCCATGAATGCAGCCATATCGATGCTTGTTACCGAATTGGGAATCGTTAAGCTGGTCAATCCCGAGCATCCCGCAAATGCAACTCGACCGATTGTAACCACGTTGTCGCCGATGGATATTTCGGTGATTTGATTGCAATTCTGAAAAGCATAATTACCGACCTCGGTAACGTTATAGCCGTTGGCCGTCGATGGAATAGCATAGTAACCGGCGGGTGACGGAAGTACATGGCCGACAACCTTAGCCGTGGTGGCGCTGGTGATGACAAACTGGAGATTGTCGTAGGTGAAGTCGTAGGTGCTGGCAACGATATGGGAAAAATTATTCCAAACATCGGCAGTTTGATATGCACTCAAGGCAAACGAGGGGACGTTGAGCGTGGCATTGGCATAGGCTTGGCTGGGGAAACTGCTGCTGTCGACACATATGGGCGGCGTTATCGCACGACAGGTAACGTTAGTGAGATTATTACAGCTGCTAAATGCGTTTTGGGCAATCCAGGTAACACTGGACGGGATGATGATTTCCTGCAACGCAAGGCATCCGCCAAAGGTGCAGTAATTGATGTACTGGACGCCCTCGGGGATGTTCACTTGGCTCAAATAGTAACAGTCATAGAAAGCATAATTGCCGATGCTGCTGACTGTCGGTGGAAGCTTCACGCTATATAGCTCATGGCCATTATAGAAGGCTTCAGTGCCTACCGAGGTCACGTTGTAGGTGGTACCGTTATGGACGACCACCTCGGGAACCTCTATGTCACCGCTGTAATCCTCGGCAAAGCGGAGGGCGTGAGTGACGGCTACCTTGTTGTCGCCCAAGTTTTTATAGAAAATGGCATTCTCGACAAAGTCGCAGTCCATTTCCTCGATATTGGTAAACGTTGACAAACAACCGCCCACCGATTGATAGGCATCCTTTTTGCCCTGTGGCACAATGAGTTTGGCCCTGCTCAAGACCGATTCCGGAAAGTTATTAGTATTCCAACTATATGGTGTTGGCGACAGGCAGATGATGCTCTTTAAGTTGGTGCAACCGTCAAACACATAATTGTAGCAACCGATAAAGTCAGCAGAGAGCGTGATGTTGGTCAGCCCTGTGCAGTTCTGGAACGCATAGTTCATCAGATATCTGATCGTGGGAGGTAAAACCACACGTTTCAGGTTGGCACAGTCTTTAAAGGCTGAAGGGTTGATTTGGATAACGTTGTAGGTCGTGCCATTGTTGGTCACAGTGGAGGGAATGATCACCGTGCCGCTGTAACTGTTGTAGTTGGTGTCCTTGTAGGTCACATAAGCATTCGTGCCATTGATGGAATAATAGATGCCGTCTTTGGCAAAGTCGTAGGCACTGGCTGGCAAGGCCAGTGCAAGACACGCCACCAGTGTGGCCAATGTCCTGAAAAGTGTAAGTCTGTTCATAAGCGTGATATTTTATGGATGAATATTTTTGCTGTAATCGTAGCGCAAATATAAAGCAAAAACACGGTTTTGCAAAGTTATTGGCGCTTTTTATGCTATTTTTTGGCGCTTTTGAAAGAAAAATGCGTCAATAATTTGCAAACATGAATTTTGTCACTAACTTTGTAAGTTGTTTAACTTTACAATTGCCTCTCGTCATGAGTGACCGTCAAGACAATCAGCAAGGATTCTGGTCGCGTGTTTTCCACCTGTACTACGATGGATTCCGCAGCATGACTGTGGGCAAAACCTTGTGGCTGATCATCGGTATCAAATTATTTATCTTTTTTGTCATCATCAAGATGATATTCTTCCCCAACTTCTTGAACACCAAGTGTGACACCGAGCAGGAGAAGACCGAATACGTGCGCCATCAGCTCACTGACCGCTAGAGACGATTAACGACTAATAACTAATAACTTAACATTTAAAATGGAAGAATTAATCAATGTAGTTGACTGGTCGAGGGCGCAATTTGCACTCACGGCTATCTACCATTGGCTGTTCGTGCCGTTGACGCTGGGTCTGGGCATCATCGTCGCCGTGATGGAGACGATCTACCTGAAGACCAAGAGCGAGAAATGGCTCGCGACAACCAAGTTCTGGATGACGATCTTCGGTGTGAACTTCGCCATCGGTGTCGCCACGGGTATTATTCTGGAGTTTGAGTTCGGTACCAACTGGTCCAATTACAGTTGGTTTGTGGGCGACATCTTCGGCGCGCCGTTGGCTGTGGAGGGCATCTTGGCCTTCTTCATGGAATCGACGTTCATCGCCGTGATGTTCTTCGGCTGGAAGAAGGTGAGCCCCAAGTTCCACCTGGCTGCCACGTGGCTGACCGCTATCGGCGCCAGCCTGTCGGCATTGTGGATTCTCGTGGCCAATGCATGGATGCAGTATCCCACGGGTTGCGAGTTCAACCCCGCCACCATGCGCAACGAGATGACGAGCTTTGCTGCTGTGGCCCTGTCGCCGATGGCGATGAGCAAGTTTTTCCACACTGTGCTGAGCGCTTGGGCGCTGGGCGGTGTGTTTGTGTGCGGTGTGTGCGGCTGGATGATGCTCAAGAAGCGCAATATTGACCACTGCTGGCGCAGCCTCAAGGTGGGCGCCTGGGTGGGTGTCATCGGCATCGTGCTGACGATGGTCACCGGCGACACCAGTGCCGTAACTGTGGCCAAGTACCAGCCCATGAAGCTGGCTGCCATGGAGGGCCTGTACAAGGGCAATCAGGACCAGGCCATTGTGGCCTTCGGTATCCTGAACCCCTCGAAGCAAGCCTTCGACGACCAGGATCCCTATCTGTTCGACATCAGCATTCCTTATGGCCTGTCGTTCCTGGCCACGCATGATTTCCATGCCTTTGTGCCCGGCATCGAGGACATCATCAACGGCGTGAGCTATGATGCCGAGGGCAATCCCGTGAACACCGTCTCCTATGCCGAGCGCATGGAGCGCGGCAAGCGGCTGCAGGAGATGATGGCGCAGTACAGTGCGGCGATGAACAGTGGCAACACCGTGTTGCAAGACAGCCTCAAGAGTGCCATCAATACCGATTTCAAGCACTTTGGCTATGCCTATCTGGATCGTCCCGAGGAGGCTATTCCCAATGTGCCGTTGACGTTCTACACCTTCCACTTCATGGTAACCGTGGGCGGCTACCTGTTGGTGTTCCTGCTGTTGGCGCTGCTGTTTGTCTATAAGCCTGACATCCTGAACAAGGCCAAATGGGCCAAGTGGTGGCATATCCTGGCCATTATCACGATTCCGCTGACCTACCTGTGCAGTGCGAGCGGATGGATTGTTGCCGAGGTGGGCCGCCAGCCCTGGACCATCCAGGACCTGATGCCCAACAAGGTGGCCATCAGTGACCTGAGCGCAGGTTACGTGCAGACGACCTTCTGGATCTTTGCCGTGGTATTCACCGCCTTGCTGATTGCCGACATCGGCATCATCTGCAAGCAGATTTCCAAGAAGTCGCAGACCAACTTAGATACCGTTAACGATTAAGGAAGGAGGACCCAAGACATGACAACATACAATTTATTGCAGAATTACTGGTGGCTCATCATGTCGGTGCTGGGCGCCTTGCTGGTGTTCCTGCTTATGGTGCAGGGCGGCCAGTCGATGCTTATCCACTACGGCAAACCCGACAAACGTGCCTTGCTCATCAATTCGATGGGACGCAAGTGGGAATTGACTTACACGACGCTGGTAACCTTTGGCGGCGCCTTCTTTGCCTCATTCCCGCTGTTCTACAGCACAAGCTTTGGCGGTGCCTACTGGTTGTGGATGCTCATTCTGTTCAGCTTTGTGATTCAGGCGATCAGTTATGAGTACCGCTCCAAACCGGGCAATATCTACGGCTCTCGTTTCTACGACACGCTGTTGCTCATCAACGGCATCGTGGGTCCCGTGCTGCTGGGTGTCGCGGTTGCGACGATGTTCTTTGGCGCCGAGTTCACGGTGACCAAGAGCAACATCCTCAACGTTCAGGCGGCAACTATCTCGCAATGGGGACCTAAGCATGGCATCGAGGCCATTTTCTGCTGGAAAAACCTGCTGTTTGGCGTGATGGTGTTCTTCCTGGCACGCACGCTGGCGTCGCTCTATTTCATCAATAATATCGATGACGAGGAGGTCAATTCTAGCCAGCGTCACCTGTTGCTCATCAATGCAGGCGTGTTCGTTCCCTTGTTCATCGCCGTTGTGGTAGTCATCCTCACCTCACCGGGCGTGGGCTATGACGATGGCGGCAACATGGAATGGGTGGCTTTTAAGTACCTGAAGAATTTCATTGCCATGTGGTGGGCATTGGTTATCCTGCTCATCGGCGTGGTGATGGTGCTGTTCGGCATCGGCAAGACGCTGATGAAGGGCGATTACAAGCAGGGCATCTGGCCCGCAGGCATCGGTACCGTGCTGGTGGTATTGACACTGTTCTGGGTCATGGGCTACAACAATACGGCTTATCTGCCCTCGCTGCTCGATGTGCAGAGCTCGCTCACGTTGCGCAACAGCTCGTCGAGCGAATTCACTCTCACGGTGATGAGCGTCGTGAGCATTCTCGTCCCCTTTGTCGTGGCCTATATCGCCTATTGCTGGTACAAGATGGACCACCGCAAACTCACCAGCGACGAACTCGACCATACGGACGAGAAGTATTAATGAGCTGTTAGCTTTTAGCAATTAGCTGTTAGCTTTTAGCTTTTGATTGTTAGCGCTGATTAACTTACAATAAAATATTATGATGATAAGAAAAAAAGCAATGGGCGTGTGCACACTGCTGTTGATGACTATGGCAGTAACGGCACAGCCACCGCACAATGTAGTAGGATACAACAAGGATAACAACACCCTGACCACGGTACATTACGGTTATGGCAACAGTGTTGACAATATCACTGTGGCAGGAGAAGTCCAGACCACCATCTCGCTGAATGGACAAGGGATGCCGACTGAAGTAGTGAATGACTACGCCACGATGTCACTCAGTTGGGCTGGCACGCAGTCGGTGACCGTCACTCAGCAGGTCAATGGCGAGAGCAGAACAGACAAACTGGCTATGCCTGACGGCGCTGTAACAAACTATCGTGCCGAATATCAGCAATACAAGCAAAACCCATCCACTTTGGACCAAATCGACCAATTTCTGGCTGGCGGTGGTGCAAAATTGGTGGGTGGCATCATTGGCTCTGTCATCGACATGCTGGAAAATCCCATCGGTGCCTGCTTTGCCCAAGCACTTGAAGCCGGCAAGGCCACCGAAAACTCCATCATTCCCATCAACGACCTCCAGGCACTGGAAATAGCCTCCAACCTTAACAAGTCTGTTGCCGACCGCCTGAAGGATGCAGCCGTGAACAGTATATTCGAGAATTACAAGGAATGGACAAACGAGTGGAGTGATCTCGTTTATAAGTGGCAGTTTGAAAAATACCGCAAGTTGAAGGCAGACAACCGCGACGCTCAAGCGTGGCGGCTGGAGTTGGCGAAAACCCTTCTTGACAACGGCAAGACCATCGAAGAAGCCGTCGAGATAATCAATCAACAGCACAAGGGTGGAACAAGTGACCTTGGAGGAAAGCAGAGCGCCAGCTCAAGTGCAGGTACCAGTGCCAGTGGCGGCAGCAGTTCAATTGGCAGCAACGCCAGTGGCACTAACGGCGGAAACAACGGCGGAAACAACGGCGGCAACGATGGCGACAATGATGGCGATAATGATGATGCAGCATTGTTCGATTCACAAATTGTCATTGACCACATCAAAGAGCTTTACAAGAACGACAAACGGGGACTGCCTCCCGAGATGATTGCCGAATGGACCGTCTATGTGGTATGGGGTTATCACAGGATTGTCAACTTCAAACTCAATCCCGACAAAAAAAGTTATACAGAAACAGTGATTCTGGATGGACATGAACGCCATGTCGATAAAGTTGACGACCCGCACATCTATGTTAGTTTCAATGGTGATGACGGATGGGGCGTGGAGAAGGCTGTCATTATCCCCCTTCCCAAGAAGTAAGAATAGGCATAGCTGAATCAAATTCATCAGTGGCACCCACTTCAACAACGGATGCCACTGATACTTTTATGACTAAGCTGTTAGCATTTAGCTTCATGAATGTTGTCAATAATTGTCAACAGGGTTGTTGATGTTGTCTGATGATTGTTTGAAGTATAAAAAAACTGGTGAATGATAACTTTTTTGTACCTTTGCTGCCTAAAAAACGAAATCATAATGAATGTAAAGGTTAATGATATAGTGCGCTTCCTCAATGATGTGGGAGGAGGCAGAGTATCGAGAATTGACGGCAAGACCGTCTATGTGGAGGATGAGGACGGCTTTGAGCGTCCCGCATTGGAACGCGACCTGGTCGTTGTGGGACAGGCCGGCACCAAGGCCTCGGCCTATGAGCGCCCGCTGGATATCCGCGCCCGCCAGGTAGAGCCCGACAAGCCCGCTCCCAGACCCAAAATGGAGCCCGAGCCCGTATTGCCCATCGAGGAAACGCCCGAGGGTGAGGTGCTGAACGTGGTGCTGGGCTACGAGGCTCGCGAAATCAAGCACTTGAACACGACCACGTTCTATGCTTCGTTGGTCAACGACTCTAACTATTTCCTGTATTTCACCTACATGACGCGCGGTGACGGTGACGGCGAGTGGCAGGCCCGTTACCATGGCATCGTCGAGCCCAACATCCAGGTGCAGCTCGAGGAATTCGGCCATGACGACCTGAACGACATGACACACATCGCTGTGCAGTATATTGCTTTCAAGCAGAGCAAAGGCTTTAAATTGAAGAATCCTGCCCTTGTCGAGCAGCGGCTGGATGTGACCAAGTTCTACAAAGTTCACTGTTTCCACGAGAATCCTTACTTTGATGTGCCCGTCATCGCGGTGGAAATTGTGACCAACGACCGTCCCGCCCGCTTGATGCGCATCGACAGCGGCGAGCTGGAGCGTGCCATGAAGGAGAAAAAGCGCATGGATCGCCCGCAGCGCAAACCCGTGCAAAAGAAAGTCGATAACAATGGTATCATCGTGCAGGACCTGCACATCTCCTCGCTGATGGACAACCTGAACGGTATGACGCCCGGCGCCATCCTCGAGTACCAGATGGACAAGTTCCGCGAGGTGATGGACGCCAACCTGAGCAAGCATGGCCAGCGCATCGTCTTCATCCACGGCAAGGGAGAGGGCAAGCTGCGCCAGCATCTGTTGAGCGAGCTCAAGCGCCGTTATCCGCGCTGCACCGCCCAGGACGCCAGCTTCCGCGAGTACGGCTTCGGCGCCACCCAGGTCACCATTCACTAGGTAATCTAGTGAAATTTAGAGTTTATGGTATAGAGTTTAGAGGGGGAATTTGCCCCTCTTTTTGTTCTTACTGACAGATGTCATCAATGGTCATCAGTTGACCATTGGAAGTGGTGAGGCTATTTGATCCGCCATAGATGACATGAAGGCGGTCGGTATCAGTACCCGTGATGTTCGCCCATTTAGTGAGTCCTTTAAAGAAACTCGTCTGGAAGGTTTCGCCAGACTTGATCTCATATGCAGATGGTTTATCGCCATCATAGACCAGCAAATCGACTTCGTTTCCCTGATTGTCTCGCCAAAAACGCAGGTCAATGCTATTGCCCTTATTCCAGGCCTGTTTAATAAAGTTGTTGATGACCATATTCTCGAACAAAGCTCCACGAGAATAATGAAGTTCGATTTGATCTGGAGATTTGATGTCTAATAGTGAACAAGCTAATCCCGTATCATAGAAATATAGTTTTGGGCTCTTTACTAACCGTTTGGCAAAATTATTCCAATCGGGACGCAGGAGATAGCAGATATAACTAGCTTGAAGTACCGATAGCCATGAATTGATTGTGGGTACAGATACACCACATTCCACTGCTAATGATGACATGTTGAGCAATTGTCCAATGCGACCGGCGCACAACTTGATGAAACGAATGAATCTGCTCAAGTCACCGATATTCTTGAGTTGTCTGACGTCCCGTTCAACGTAAGTCTGGATGTAATAAGGATAAAACTCATCGGGAGTTAAGTTCTTGTCAAATAGTCGTGGGTATGCACCATAATAGATTTGCTCATTTGTCGTTGTGGGTAACACTCCGCCATCTTTCATCTCCTTGTTGGAAAACGGTAACAACTTGAGGATTGCAGTTCTTCCTGCCAATGATTGGTTTACACTTTCCATGAGCAGGAAGTTGTGAGAACCTGCTAGCAGGTACATGCCAGGCTCATCTGCTTCGTCAACATGTGTCTGGATATAAGAGAACAACGATGGCACACGTTGAGCCTCATCAAGTATAACTCGGTGAGGAAAGGAGTTGAGGAATCCACGAGGGTCATTGGTTGCAAATTCCCTCATGTCCAAGTCCTCAAGGGAAATATATCGATAATCGGGGAAAGCATATTTCAATAGTGTCGATTTCCCGGACTGGCGCGGTCCCGTCAAGGTGATGACAGGATACTTGTTGGTAAGATGTTCAAGAGCCGATTGTAAAGTGCGGTGTATCATACTTCTGCTGTTTTGACCGCAAAATTACAGCGAAAACTTTAAATTTGCAAGAGATTATATGAAATTTTAAAGTTTGATTTTAAATTTGTATTCCTTTTGGTGTAAATTCAAAGTCTAATAATGTTATTTCAGGATGGGGAAGCGGAACTGGCGCAGTTGGCGTTCCAGTTCTTTTTCTTTTCCGCCGCAGTATTGGTTGCACAGGGCGTGGAACTGGGGTGAGTGGTTCATGTGGGTGAGGTGGGCCAGCTCGTGGCAGATGATGTAGCGCACCAGGGCTTCGGGCAGGAACATGAGGTTGCGGGAGAGCTGGATGATGCGCTTAGCGGTGCAGTGACCTAACTTGCGCATGCCGCGTCCCACTTCAAAGCCCGCGGGTCGCAGTCCCAACTCATCGGCAAACTGTTGGGCAAAAGGCAATAGCAGGGCATGGGCCTGTACATCCATTGCACGGCCAATGACACTCGAAATCGTGCGTTTGATGCCGTCGTCGTCCAGGTCGGCATGCTGGTGGATTTGCAGGTGCAGGGTGTCTCCCTCCCAGTGGTTGAGGATGTAACCCGGCATGCGGTTCTGGAACTCGATGACCACTTGGCACTTGAAGCACTCAATGGTTTGCCCAAAACGGAACGACACCGATTGGGGATGTGGCAATCGCCGCAACTGCTCGCGGTGGATGTCAACCATGTGCTGCATCTCGGCAACACTGATGCCCAACGGAGCCCGCATAAGCAGGTTGCCATCGGCATGAAAAGTGAACCGCACCGAGGTCATGCCTCGGCGCAGTTCCACATGTATCTTCCCAAATTCCTTGTCCTCAAGATACCCTTTCATTGTCTATACCCCAAAAAGAGGACAATAAATACAACAAATACAATTTGGTGAAAATGAGTGATTTGTATTTATTGTACTTATTGTTTTCCTTTTATTTGTATTGTGGTTCAGAACTTGGTGATGCCCATGATTTCACGCACGTCGGCCAGCGTCTTGCCGGCACGTGCACGTGCACGCTCAGCACCCATCTCCAGGACGCGGTGCAGATAGGCGTCATCGTTCTCGATGTCGATGATGCGCTCGCGGATGGGGGTGGTCATCGCCACGATGTCCTCGGCAATTTCCTTCTTCAGGTCGCCATAGCGGATCGAGCAATTGTTGTAGGCTTCGGTGAAGAATTCCACCTTGTCAGGCGTGCCGACGAGCTTCAGGATGGTGAACAGGTTCTGCACCGGCTCGGCCATGGGCTGGTTAGGCTCGGTGGGGCCGCCGTCGGTCACGGCGCGCATCACCTTCTTGCGGATGGTCTTCTCATCGTCCACCAGATAGATGCAGTTGCCCTCGCTCTTGCCCATCTTGCCGCTGCCGTCCAGTCCGGGAACCTTGACGGGTGCACTGCCGAAGTTGAAGTTCTGCGGCTCCTTGAAGTACTCGGTCTTGTAGAACGAGTTGAAGCGGCGGGCGAAACGGCGCGTCAGCTCCAGGTGCTGCTCCTGGTCCTTGCCCACGGGCACGAAGTCGGCGCGCTGGATCAGGATGTCCACAGCCATCAGGGTGGGGTAGGTCAACAGGCCGGCATTCACACGCTTGTTGGTGCTGGCACCGATGATTTCCTTGGCCACGTCCTCATCGTCATCGCCCTGGTTGGGAGCGGTGATGCCGAGGGCCTTGCGGGCCTTGTCCTTGAAGGCGGCGGTGCGCATCAGCTCACCGATGCCAACGTGCATGTTGAGCAGCAGGTACATCTCGCTCACCTCGGGGATATCGCTTTGTACAAAGATGGTTGATTTCTCGGGGTCAAGGCCTGCGGCCAGATACTCGGCCAGGATGTGGCGCACGTTGGTGTGCAGCTCCTTGGGGTCGGGGTTAGTCGTGAGGGCGTGCAGGTCGGCGATGAAGTAATAGCTGTCATACTTTCCCTCGTTCTGCATCTTCACGAAGTTACTCAATGCGCCCAGGTAATTGCCCAGATGCAACTGGCCTGTAGGGCGTATTCCACTTAAAACAATCTTCTTGTTATCCATATTCTGTTTTCTGTAATTTTTATTTCATGGCCGCAAAGGTAGTAAAAATAGTCTTTAGTTGTTAGTTTTTAGTTGTTAGTTTTTGAGAGAAGGGCATTCACTCTACCAGTTCAAGCAGTTGCGGGGCGATGCCGGGGCAGGCCGCGAGGATGCAGATGCCATGGTTGTCGCGGTAGCGTTTGACGGTGGCTCCGGCCTCCTGGGCGATGAGTTCGCCGGCGCATGCATCCCACTCCTTGAGGTTCAGTTCCCAGTAGCCGTCGAGCCAGCCTGCAGCGACGTAGCACAGGTCCATCGCTGCCGAACCCAAACGACGGATACCCCTCACGCGAGGCATGACCTGGGCGAAACGGTCCAGGTTGTTGTCGGGATTTGTCGCTTTGTCATAGGGGAAACCAGTGGAAATCACGGCGCGCTCCAACTCTGTTGTGGCCTTGGCCTGCAGGCGGCCATAGGGGCCGTAGGCACCCTTGTCCCTGATGGCATAGAACTCCTCGTCGAGCGTGGGAGCATAGACGTAGCCCATCCTTGTCACGCCAGCCACTTTCAGGCCGATGGAGATGCAGTAGGTGGCCAGGCCGGCACTGTAGTTCACGGTGCCGTCCAGCGGGTCGATAATCCACTGGCACCTGGCGTGACGGTGGTCGTCGCCGCTCTCTTCGCTCAGGATGGCATGGTCGGGGTAGCGGCTGTGGATGTGTTCGAGGATGAGGCGCTCGCTGGCTTTGTCGGCCTCGGTAACGATGTCATAGGCGTTGCCCTTGTCTTGAATGCTCAGGTCGCGCCGCCTGAAGTAGTTTCTCAGCACTTTGCCTGCTTGACGGCACATGTCTTGCGCGCTCGTGAGCCAGTCAAGTTCTTGCGGGGTGAAGCTGTTGTTGTCAATGTTTTTCATCATGTCGTTACAATAATATTAAACCTGAAACTATTAAAAAGGGAGCGATAACCTCGCCCCCTTGATTTGTTGTTATCATTCAACAACTGGTTCCTCGCCCTCTGGGGCAATGGGGATTTGGCGCTTGAACACTTCCTTGAATGTGATCAGCGTCTCGCTGCGGCCCAAACCCATCTTCATGAACCGGTCGTGGATCACTTGCAGCAGGTGGTCATTGTTTTGTGCATAAAGCTTGATAAACAGGTCATACTTGCCCGTGGTGAAGTAGCACTCTACAACCTCGGGAACGGTCTTGAGCCGTGCTACAACCTCGTCAAACTTCGAGGGGTCGTTGAGGAAGAAGCCGATGTAAGCACAGGTCTGGAATCCCACCGATGCCGGATTGATCAGCGAGATGGAGCCCTTGATCACGCCCATGTTATAGAGCTTTTGGATGCGCTGATGGATAGCAGCGCCCGAAACGTTACAAGCACGCGCAATTTCCAGATAGGGCTTGCGGGCATTGAGTGACAACATTTTTAAAATCCTGTAATCCAGAGAATCGAGTTTAGTAGCCATAAGTCTTATAGTTTTAAAGTACAATAGTTGCTCATTGATAATTTAAAGTGAATAAACGCTTGATTTGCACAGCTTGAAACCCTCGATGTGACGGTTTCTCAACTATGGCGCCACAAAATTACAAAAGATTTCTCAAAAATAGTGACAAATCATAATAAAATTTCTAAAAAATCTTCTTAAATCGCAATAATTAACAGTTTCGGGTATGGAATCATTCCCGAATTTGCCGTTTTTGGCGGTTTCCGGCAGTGTGGTTTGCGGGAGATTTTGTAATTTTGCACCATCATGAAACTTAGAGAAGCTATAGAACAACTGCGCGACGGGCTGGCAGGGATTGTCGAGCCCCATGAGGCGCAGTCGATGATCAGGATCATCTGTGAAGACGTGTTCAACTACGATCCCGTCGATGTGGCCCTGCGCCAGGAGAGTGAGTTGCCCGAGTTTGCCCAGCAGCGTGTCAGCGACATCATTGCCAGGCTGCGGCGCCACGAGCCGTTGCAGTACGTCGTAGGCAGCGCGCGCTTTCACGGGCACAAATTCAAGGTGTCGCCTGCCGTGCTCATCCCTCGTCCCGAGACCGAGCAGCTCGTCGACCTCATTGTGGACGAGAACGCGGCCAGTGACCTGCGCGTGCTGGATATGGGTACAGGAAGCGGCTGCATCGCCATCTCGCTGGCGAGAGCGTTGAAGTTTGCGTCGGTCGATGCGCTCGACGTGTCACGCGATGCCTTGGCCGTAGCACGAGAGAATGCCGTTAGTTTGAAGGCCAAAGTGCGCTTCTTCGAGAGCGATATGCTCATGCCGCAGCCTGCCGCTACCTATGACATCATCGTGAGCAATCCTCCTTACATCTGCTGGAGTGAGCGCGAGTCGATGGAACCTAATGTTAAGGACTACGAGCCTGGTCAGGCGCTGTTTGTCCCTGATAACGACCCGTTGCTGTTCTATAAGAGCATTGCCCCCTATGCCGCTCAGTCGCTCGAGAAGGGTGGAAGGCTGTATTTGGAAATCAATCAGCGGTTTGGCGCCGAGGTGAAGCGCCTGCTTGACGAAAACGGCTTTGACGAGGTGCGCATCATCGACGACAGCTACGGCAAGGTGCGTTTTGCTGCAGCGGTCAAGGGGTAGTTTCTAGTCCTTAGTTTCTAGTTTCTAGTTTCTAGTTTCTAGTCCCTAGTCCTTAGTTTCTAGTCCCTAGTCCTTAGTTTTTAGTTGGCATCCGCTTGAAGCGTGAAAATCCGATATAGATGGTCATTGACGAGAAATACATGCGCCGAGCCTTGCAGCTGGCGCGCCTGGGAGCGGGCTATACATCGCCCAATCCCATGGTGGGCGCGGTGATTGTCGCTCCTGATGGCGCTATCATCGGCGAGGGCTGGCACCGCAAGTGCGGCGAGGCCCATGCCGAGGTCAATGCTGTGGCCAGCGTGAAGGATGCCTCTCTGCTCAGGGATTGCACCATCTATGTCACGTTGGAACCGTGCTCACACTACGGCAAGACTCCGCCCTGTGCCAATCTGCTCATCGAGCGTGGCATTCCGCGCGTGGTGGTGGGCTGCCTGGATCCTTTTCCTGCCGTGGCGGGGCGTGGTGTGAACATGCTGCGTGAGGCCGGCGTGGAGGTCGTCACCGGTGTGCTGGAACAGGAATGCCGCACACTGAACAAGCGCTTCTTGACCGCTCACACGGCAGGCCGACCCTGGGTGCAGCTCAAGTGGGCCCAAACGGCCGACGGCTTCATCGGCGTCCCTCCCCAGCTGGGTGAGAACCCCTTGAGGATGTCCACTCCCGTTACCATGAACCTGATGCACCGCCAGCGCGCCTTGTGCGATGCCATTGTGGTGGGTGCTGCGACGGCCAATATCGACAACCCCTCGTTGACCACACGTTACTGGCCCGGCAACAACCCCTTGCGGGTTGTCCTGTCGCGAGACCTATCGTTGGCCAGTGACCTGAAACTGCTCACCGACGGCTTGCCCACTATTATTTACAATGGCCTGAAAAACGAGGTAAGAGGCACTGTGGAGTGGGTGAAGACCGACTGTGACGATGTCCGTTCATGGCTGCAGGACCTGTATCGCCGTGGAGTGACCAGCGTCATGGTGGAGGGTGGAGCCCGGGTATTAAGCCAGCTGATTGAACAGGGTCTGTGGGACGAGGCCCGCATCGAGGTCAGTCCCCGCCAGGTGAGGCAGGGTGTGGCAGCACCGCCGATAACCGGTCAAGTGGCCTGCCGGCACGTCGTTGACGGGAACAGTATCACCTGCCTGCTCAACCCGAGTGCCCCACTTCGTTAAAAAGGTGTAAAAAACCGCTTTTTACCGTTTATTATCTTTAAAGGGAGTGTCACGAATGCCCCCGAAGCAGTATCTTTACCCCCCAAAATCGCGTTTATCGACATTATTATAAAGAAAAATCGGCCCCATGACCGAATATTTTAGTAATTTTGCCGTTTGTAAAAATGCGAATGATTTAGAAGACGATAATGACAAATAGAAATCCGCTATATCTGCTACTGACGATAGTCGTGTTACTCTCGTCACTGGCTCCGTTTACCTCATGCAACAAGAGCAAGGACGATGACGACTCCTATACCTACAGCACCAGCACCCAAACGACCCTGGTCAGGGCCTTTGGCCTGCAGGCCGATGCCGAAGTGCTGGCCAGCCTCGACTCGGTGCATTTCACCATCGATTATGAGAAGGGACTGATCTATAACGCAGACTCGTTGCCCGTGGGCACCGATATCAGCGGCCTGAAAGTGACCGTTGAGTTCTTGAATACTGTCTCATCGGCTGTGTTCAATATCACGGGTGCCACCAGCCAGGCCGACACCACGATCGAGTACACGCCGGCGATGAGCAAGAAGCTCGACTTCACCGGCAAGACGGTGCTTACCGTGACCAGCCAGGACAAGAGCCAGGTGAAGGACTACGAAATCAAGGTGCTAGTCCACAAGGTGAATCCCGACTTGCTGGTATGGCCCCAGGAGTGGAGGCGTGACCTGCCCGGCTATCAATCCGACGCCATCGGACACAAAGCGGTAAAGCAGGCCGACGACCTGTACCGCATCATGGTGTATGACGGCCAGGAGTGCGAACTGTTGACCGCTTCCAGCCCCAATCAGGGCACATGGGACAGGCAAATCATCGATCTGCCCTTTGTCCCGAAGGTCGCATCGTTCACCGCTGCCGACGAGGCACTGTTTATCCTTGCCCAGGACGGTACGCTCTACACCTCGGTCAACGGTATGGACTGGACTAGTTGCGGTGTGACATGGCACAGTGTGCTTGGCGCCTATGACGGACGCCTGCTCGGTATCATGGCAGGCACCGACGGCATCTACTACCATGACGAGTATCCGCGCAGTGACGGTTTCATCTGCTCGCTTGTCGAGGACGGTTTCCCCGTGAGCCACTCGTCGTCGATGATCCAGACCGACAACACCTGGACCGTCAATCAGCAGGCAATGATTGTAGGCGGATATGACAGCGAGGGTAACCTGCTGAGCGACGTGTGGGGATATGACGGCATCCATTGGGGCAAAATCAACAATAGCCACAGCCATTCGCTGCCCGCTCTGGCCGACGCGACGCTCTTCTCCTATTACACCTACAAGGCCCTGCCCGGCGTGCGCCGCTATGGCCGCCAGCAGACGTGGTTCGTGATGGGTGGCCGTCAGGCCGACGGTACCCTCAACGGCAACATCTACCTGTCCAATACCCAAGGCATCGTGTGGGCCCAGGCCGACAGCACGATAGCCCAGCCCGACAATATGCCCAAGTTTTATGGTGCACAGGTATTTGTGAACTTCGAGACCTTGACGGCGTCAAGCGCCAACAATATGCCTCGACGCATTCAGTCGCCTGTTACCACATGGGAATGCCCCTTCATCTACCTGATGGGCGGCTATAACGATCAGGGTGCCCTGCTGCCCTATACGTGGCGAGGCGTGTACAACCGCATGACCAACTATCCCGTGTATTGATAACCCGATGAAGAAAGCATTGTTCATAGTGGCGTTGTTGATGCTGCTGGCCGTGCAACCGGCCGTGGCACAGCAGTACAAGTATGAGGTGGGTCCCGCGTTGGGCATGACCGGCTATCTGGGCGAGAACAACAACGGCAACCTGTTCAAGCACCCCAGCGTGACAGGTGGCGCCATCTTCCGCTATGTCCACAACAGCCGTTGGGCGTTCAAGGCCAACCTGAACTATGCCAACCTGCGAGGCGACAGCATGTATGACGAGACATGGTACCCCGATGGCGCGAACTACACCAATTCGACCAGCCTCATGGATCTGGGCCTGACAGCAGAGTTCAACTTCCTGAGTTACGGCCGCGGTCCCGCCTACAAGAAATACAAGCCCATCAGCCCCTATATGGTTGCTGGTGTGGGTTTTGTGTTTGCCATCAACAAGGGTCACAATCAGGCATCTTTCACTGTCCCCTTCGGCATCGGTGTGAAATACAAGTTCAAGGACCGCTGGAATCTGGGCTTTGAGTTCACCATGCGCAAGGAGTTCAGCGACCGCGTCGACGGTTACAGCGACTTGTTCGGCATCAAGCACTCGTTTGCAAAGAACACCGACTGGTACTCGTTTGCCATGTTCACGGCATCCTATGAGTTTGGCAAGCGCTGCATCAAGTGTAACTATATCGAGTAAAGCAATTCAATCATGGCATCACTCAGCGACAAAATACAACAACTTGACCCGACGCGCATCCCGCGTCATGTCGCCATCATCATGGACGGCAACGGCCGATGGGCCAAGGAACACGGACATGAGCGCAGTTTCGGTCACGAAAACGGTGTGGCCACCGTTCGCCAGGCTACTGAGATAGCCAGTGAGGTGGGGGTGAAATACCTGACACTCTACACCTTCTCGACCGAGAACTGGAACCGCCCCCAAGACGAGGTGGATGCGCTGATGAACCTGATTGTGGTGAGCATCGAGCAGCAGACGCCCGACTTAATCAAGAACAACGTGCGCCTGACCACCATCGGTGACATGGGGCGCATGCCGGAGTTTGCCGCCAACCGCCTGCGCAAGTGCATGCAGGACACCAGCCATTGCACCGGCCTGGTGCTGTGCTTGGCACTGAGCTATTCGTCGCGTTGGGAGATTGTGGAAGCATGCCGCCAGCTGGCACGCGAGGCCGCCGATGGCAAGATCGCGCCTGACGACATTGATGATGCCATGTTGTCGCAGCACCTGTCCACGGCCGACATGCCCGATCCGGACCTGCTCATCCGCACGGGTGGTGACCTGCGCATCAGCAACTACCTGCTGTGGCAGATAGCCTATAGCGAACTGTACTTCACTTCAAAATATTGGCCCGATTTTACCAAGGAAGACTTTGTCGAGGCGATAGCCGACTTCCAGGGGCGCGAACGCCGTTACGGTAAAACGAGCGAACAGGTTAACAATGAACATGAAGCGTAATTTTTCAATGAAGAGAAACAACCATATATTGACCTCCATAGTGCTGGCTGTCGCATGCCTCCTGCCCACCATCTCGTTCGGTCAGGAGACCCGCACGGTCAATGACACCATCTATAACCCCAAGGTCATTTTCACGGGAACACCCTCGCAATATGAGATTGCGGGCATCCGCGTCGAGGGCGTGCAGAACTATGACGAGAACATCATCATCGGTTATTCGGGACTGGCTTTGGGCCAGCGCATCGACATACCCGGTGACGACATCAAGGCGGCTGCCAAGCGTTTTTGGCGCCAGGGACTGTTCTCCAAGGTTCAGATTCTTGTTGAAAAGATTTACCAGGACCAGGCCTGGCTGGTGTTTAACCTGCGCCAGCAGCCCCGCGTGTCCCAGGTGAACTACAACGGCATGAAGAGCGGTGAGAAGAAAGAGATCATGGAGCGCCTGAGTTTCCAGCCCGGTAGCCAGATGACGCCCAACATCGCCGACCGCATCAAGCTCATTGTCGAGAAATACTATGCCAACAAGGGTTTCGGCCAGGCCACGTGTGAAGTCGTGCAGGTGCCCGACCTGAGCAAGCAGAACGAGGTCATCGTCAACATCAACGTTGACAAGCACGAGAAAATCAAGGTCCACAAGATTTACATCGACGGCAACGAGGTGCTGAGCGACAGCAAACTCAAGCGCACGATGAAGAAGACCAACGAGAAGAAGAACCTGTGGAAAATCTTCAGCCAAAAGAAGTTTGTCCAAAGCGACTTCGAGGCCGACAAGCAGCTCATCATCGACAAGTATAACGAGAAGGGTTACCGCGATGCCGTCATCGTCAAGGACAGCGTGGTTCCCTACGACGAGAAGAATGTGGACGTTTACCTCACCGTCAACGAGGGCAAGCGCTACTATATTTCAGACATCACTTGGGTGGGCAATACGGTTTATCCGTCCGTCATCCTGGACGACATCCTGGGTATCAAGAAGGGTGACGTCTATAACCAGAAACTGCTGGCCAAGCGCACCCAGGAAGATGATGACGCCGTTGCCAACCTGTACTTGAACAACGGTTACCTCTTCTATCAGCTCGTGCCCATCGAGAACAAGATCGAGGGCGACAGCATCGAGCTGGAGATGCGCATGTTCGAGGGCAAGCAGGCCCGCATCAACAAGGTGGTCATCAACGGTAACGACCGCCTGTACGAGAAGGTGGTGCGCCGCGAGTTGCGCGTGCGCCCCGGCGACCTGTTCTCCAAGGAGGACCTCATGCGCTCGGCGCGTGAGATTGCCCAGACGGGACACTTCGATCCCGAGAAGATGGACATCCGCCCCGAACCCAATGCCGACAACGGTACCGTGGACATCATCCTGAACCTGGAAAGCAAGGCCAACGACCAAGTCGAGCTGAGCGCCGGTTGGGGACAGACGGGTGTCATCATCAAGGCATCGCTCAAGTTCACCAACTTCTCCATCCAGAACCTGCTGCATCCGTCGTCCTACAAGGGCCTGATTCCGCAGGGCGAGGGCCAGACCTTCACCATCAGTGCGCAGACCAACGCCAAGTACTACCAGGCCTACAGCGTGTCGTTCCTCGACCCGTGGTTTGGCGGCAAGCGCCCCAACTCGCTGTCGGTATCGGCCTTCTATAGCCGTCAGACGGGTATCAACTCGTCCTACTACAGCCAGTTGTACCAGAATGCCATGTACAACATGTACAACAACTATATGGGTATGGGCGGCTATAATTACGGTTACGGCTACAGCGGCTACAACTACTACGAGAACGCCTACGACCCCAACAAGTACCTGCAGATGGCCGGCCTGACGGTGGGCTTTGGTAAGCGCCTGAAGTGGCCTGATGACTACTTCACCTTCATGGCATCGTTGAGTTACCAGTGGTACAGCCTCAAGAAGTGGGAATACCTCTATTATATGCAGAACGGTGTCTCTAACTCGCTTGTGCTGGGACTGACCTTGTCACGCAACAGTATCGACAACCCGCTCTATACCCGCAGGGGCAGCAGCTTTACCTTGAGCTTCAATGCCACTCCGCCGGCAAGCCTGTTCGGCAAGAAGAACTGGAAGGCGCTGAGCGAGAGCAATACCGAGGCCTCCAAGAAGGAGCTTTATCGCTGGATCGAGTACTGGAAACTCAAGTTCCAGGCCCGTACCTACACGCCGCTCACCGATCCCGACGGCCGCTGGACCCTGGTGCTGATGACCCGTGCCGACTTCGGTCTGCTGGGCAGCTGGAACAAGTGGCTGAAGTCGCCGTTCGAGACCTTCTACGTGGGCGGTGACGGCATGACCGGCTCCTATACCTATGCGACCGAGACCATCGCCCTGCGTGGCTATGAGAACGGTGCGTTCACACCCTATGGCTCTGAAGGCTATGCCTATGACCGCTTCGTCATGGAGCTTCACTTCCCGCTGATGCTCTCGCAGAGTGCGACCATCTACCCGCTCGTGTTTGTCGAGGCTGGTAACGCGTGGACCAGTGTCAAGGACTTCAACCCGTTTGACGTCAAGCGCTCGGCCGGTGTGGGTGCCCGCATCTTCCTGCCGATGATCGGTATGATGGGTATTGACTGGGGTTATGGTTTCGACAAGGTCTTCGGCGAGAAGGGTGGCAGCAACTTCCACTTCATCCTGGGTCAGGAATTTTAACTGAATTAACTTAATTGAATAAACCAACTGCACGAATCGCAGTCTAAAAGTCGATTTATCACAAACAATATAATTATCAAGAAAAGAAATGAAACGTATAGCTTTAATCGCAGTGGCGCTTGTTGCCGGCTTCATGGCCGCCAACGCGCAGAAGTTTGCCCTCGTGGACATGGAGTATGTGTTGAAGAACATTCCGGCCTACGAGATGGCCAATGAGCAGTTGAACCAGGTTTCGCAGCGCTGGCAGCGTGAGGTGGACGAGCTCAAGAAGGAAGCCGATACCATGTACAAGAACTACCAGAGCGACATGGTCTTCCTGACCGATGACCAGAAGAAGAAGAAAGAGGCCGAAATCACCGAGAAGGAGAAAGAGGCCCAGCAGTTGCAGTACAAGTACTTTGGTCCCCAGGGCGAGCTCTTCAAGAAGCGCCAGTCGCTCATCAAGCCCATCCAGGACGATGTGTATGAAGCCTGCAAGAAGGTGTGTGAGGAGCGTGGATTCCAGATGATCATGGACCGCGCCAGCAGCCAGAGCATCATCTTTGCCTCGCCGCGCATCGACGTGAGCAACGAGGTGCTCGAGAAGATGGGTTACAAGTAATTCAAGTTTCGGGAATTCGAAACTTGAGGATTAGAGATTAGGGATTAGTGATTAGTGATATCTTGGTCTCTGGTCCTGAAGTGAGAGAAAAAATCATACTAGTATACTAACAAAACAATTTTTTTAGACATGTTTAAAAGATTTATGTTCTTAGCCGTTGCGGCTACCATGATGTGCCTTAGTGCACAAGCTCAGAAATTCGGTTACATCAACACCAGTGAGATTTTCAACGTGATGCCTGAGAAGGCTACAGCCGAGAATACTCTCAAGACTGCAAGTGACAAGTATGAGGCCGAGTTCAAGAACCTGCAGGACGCTTTCCAGAAGAAGATGACCGACTATGAGGCTGCCGACAAGGACGCCACCACTCCCCAGGCCATCAAGGATCGCCACAATCAGGAGCTGCAGGACGACTACGTGAAGATTCAGAACTTCCAGCAGACCGCTGCCCAGGACTTGCAGCGCCAGCAGGAGACCTTGCTTGCCCCCATCACTCAGAAGCTCCAGAACGCCATTCAGGCTGTTGGTGCCGAGGGCGGTTACACCTTCATCTTTGACCAGGCAGCTGGTGCCATCATCTACACCGGTACCAATGCCGAGGACGTGAGCGCCAAGGTGAAAGCCAAATTGGGTATCAAGTAATAGTAATGAAAAGCTAGCACCATGGTGCTAGGAGGTATATTCCCTTGATGGCTTGCCATCGGGGGAATTTCGTTTTTTTCACGCCCGCATCGTGGCCGAATAAAAAAAAGACTTTACCTTTGTCCTATAATAATAATGTGTATCAAACCGAATAGAACGATATGAAGAGATTATTGATGATTGCAGTGGCCCTGTTGCCCCTCGTTGTTGCGGCTCAGGCAAGGATAGGTATAGTCAATTCCCAGCAGCTGTTTGACCTCATGCCCGAGAAAGCTGCTGCCGAGGCACAGCTCAAGGCCTTGAGCGACAAGTACCATGCCGAGTATGTGCTGCTGCAGGGAGAATTTGACAAGAAATATGCCGACTACCAGACCATCGCATCCGATGCCTCGATGCCCGAGACCATCAAGGAGCGCCGTGTGCAGGAGTTGCAGGAGAGTGACAAGAAGATGCGCGAGTTTGAGCGCCGTGCAGCCGATGACATCGCTGCCCAGCGAACGGCCTTGACCCAGCCGATCACCGACCGTGTGCAGGCTGCCATCCGCAAGGCAGGCGAGCAGGGCGCATTCGACCTGGTGCTTGACACTGCCGTCACGCCGGTTGCCTATACCGGTCCCGCCACTATCGACATCACTCCCATGGTCAAAACTCTGCTGGGACTCGAGTGAGGCAAGTGAAGCCATCAAAACAAAAAACCTGCATCGCAAGATGCAGGTTTTTCTTTTGACAGGGTGGAAGATGGGGCTCGAACCCACGACCTTCGGAACCACAATCCGACGCTCTAACCAGCTGAGCTACGTCCACCATATACAGCGTTTTCTCTCAAACGCGGGTGCAAAGATAATACCATTTTTGTTCCTGTGCAAGAATAACGCCAAAAATTTGATTGATTTTTTGTGATTTGAGGGACTACCGCTCAACGATTTCGGCTGGCGCGATGCGGTCGCTGCCCTTGACAAATTCACCCAAGGAGAAGACTCCGCGCAGGTTGATATCGCTGTCCAGCAACAGGATGTCGGCATCCTTGCCACGCTGCAGCGAGCCCTTGCGGTCGTAGATGCCCATGATTCTTGCGGGTGTCTCGCTGGCCATGCGCACGGCGTCCTGCAGGGGAACCTCAACGATGCGGACCATCGTCTTGATGAGGCGGTCCATGGTGGCGATGCTGCCGGCCAGGGCACTGCGGTCCGAGAGCTTGCACACGCCGTCCTCGATGATGACGCGTGGGTCAAAGGCGTGCTCGCTGTCGCTGTCGGTAACGGCAAGCGCGTCGGTGCACAGTGCTGTGCGCTCCACGCCCTTCATGTGGTAAACCAGGTTGAGCAGGGTGGCGGGCACGTGGATGCCGTCGGCAATGACTTCAACAGCCATGTCCTCGAGCAGATATACGCTCTCGACGGTGCCGGCATGCTTGAACTCGCGTACATTGTGGAATCCGGGCATTCCGTTGTAGAAATGGGTCGCCAGCGTGTAACCGGCATCCCAGGCGGCTTTGACGTGCTGGTACTCGGCTGCGGTGTGCCCAATGGCTGCCACAATGCCCTTGCCGGTGATGTATTTACCCATCTCGACGGCCCCGGGCAACTCGGGAGCGGTGTCCCAACGCCTCATGCAGTCAAAGTCCTCGACGATGTGGCGATACTCGTCAGGGTCGGGGATACGGATCACCTCAGGCATCTGGGCACCGGCCTTGCTGGGATTGAAGTAGGGACCCTCCATGTGCATGCCCATGATGGTCGATGCGGGGTCCCGCATCAGTTCGTCACAGGTTTGGCATGCGCGCTCCATCATGTCGATGGGCGACGAGGACAAGGTGGAATAGATGGCTGTGGTGCCGTGAAGCAGATGGGTGTGGGCAACGGTCTCGAAGGCCTCGCGGGTGCATTCCTGGAAGTCACTCCCGCCGCCGCCGTGGCAATGGAGATCAATGCCTCCCGGCACGACGTGCATGCCATGGGCGTCGATGGTCTTGTCCATTCCGTCCATCTGGCGGCTGCTCTTGCTCACCTCCTTGACACGGCTGCCTTCAATGATGACCGAGCCACCATTGATCCACCCCTCGGGAGTGAGCACATGACCGTTGTAAATCTGAGTGAGCATGAACAATCTTTTTTACTTCTTGAATTGCAAATATACGGCGTTTTTCTATAGGTTGTATGGATTTGATACATTTTTTTTGTTTTATTGACAAAAATTTGATGTTCTTGCGCCTGGGATGATGTTTGGAGCCCGTTGTTTTGTCTTTATTTTTGGCTTGTTTGTCAACGTGATTGCTCGATTGGTCACGAAGTGGGAAAAAGGCATTTTTTTATGTGGTTTTTTCTCATTTATTTTGCCAGCAGAATAGTTCGATATATCGGAATCATTATTTTGTTAATCGCATTTTTAATCAATTCAAAAACACCACATTAAGATGAAGAAGATTGTTTTAGCTTTAACGGTTGCCCTCTTGGGCACGATTGTGATGAATGCACAGCCTCCCCGTCGCCACGACATGAGTCCCGAGCAGATGGTGGAGAAGCGGGTAGAACGTCTGGACAGGGCTTTGTCGCTGACAGCCGAGCAGAAAGCTGCGATCACCAAGATCTACAGCGATGACATGCAGGCCAAGGCCAAAGAACGTCCCGCCAAGAAGGAGCGCGTAGCTAAGCCCGATGAGGAAACAATGAAGGCCAACAGAGAGCAGTTCAAGGCTCACCGTGAAGCCGTGAATGCCCAAATCGAGGCAGTGCTTACCCCGGAACAGGCTGCAAAGTTTGCCGAGATCAAGAAGCATGAAGGCAGGCACGGCCGTGGCCATCGTGGCCCCAAAGACGCAGTCATGCGCAATCACGCCGGCGACCACAAGGGCAGCTGCTGCGAAAAGAAGTAGCAAGCCCTTGTGTAATCATCAAAACAGATGATATGTGAAATGAAATAATCGTGTGTGTGTTTTGAAAGAGGAGGGTGTTTCCTGTTTGAAGGAAGGGCTCTCCTTTATTTTTGGACCGATGTGTTCCGGGTCTCGAGCATCAGGCCGCTAAGCGGACTCCAGCACGGTTCAAAATGATTAGAAGATGTTAAAAAGGCGGTATTTTTACTTAAAAATGACGGATAGGGAGCGCAAAAATAGCGCTAAAATGAAAAAAAATTGCTACCTTTGCATTTATTCTAGAAGAGAAAACAAGATGGATGTAAAGAAAGTCTTATTTATATCGCAGGAAATTGCGCCTTACGTACCCGAGCGCCGTTTGTCACAGATTGGACGCATTTTGCCCCAAGGCATTAAGGAGCAGGGCATTGAGGAGCGCACGTTTATGCCCAAGTATGGCATGATAGCCGAGCGCAGCAACCAGTTGCACGAGATGATCAGGCTCTCGGGCATGAATGTGATTATCGATGATACCGACCATCCCCTCATCATCAAGGTGGCAACCTTGCAACAGGCTCATTTCCAGGTCTATTTCATCTATAATGAGGACTATTTTGCCAGCAGCCGCATCGATGAGCTGGAAATGAACTGCTCGATCGAGGACAACGATGAGCGCAGCATGTTCTTTGTGCGTGCGGTCATCGAGTCGATACGCAAGATGCGCTGGATTCCTGACATCATCCAGTGCACAGGCTGGATCTCGGCATTGGCGCCCGTTTACATCCGCACGCTCTACGGCGATGACCCCTCGTTCCGTGACGCAAAGATTGTGACGGCGTTGTTCAACGAGCAGCTGCCCGCCCCGCTGGATGTGCGCTTGAGCGAGAAGATGCGCCAGGACGGCCTGCCCAAGAGCGCCCTCAAGGCTATTGCCGGCAAGGAACTGAGCTACGACGAGCTCATGGCCTATTCGCTGAAGTACAGCGATGCCGTCATCACGTGTGAGCCGGGAGTGAGCGACACCGTGCTTGAAGCTGCCGCATCGTTACCCAAGCTGGAGTTTATCGATGACGATGTCGATGGCGTCAACAAGGTGACGCAGTTCTACTCGTCGCTGTTTGATTGAGGCAGGGCTGCCGCCATCGTACGTCTTTCTGTATTCTTAATTTATTGCTCTTATTCATTACGAGAATATGAAACATCTTTTCAGGATGATACTGGCAGCGGTTGTGCTGCTTGGCCTTCATTCGTGCACCGATGAGACCATCGGTGTCTCTATCACCGATAGCGTGTCATCGATTATCGAGGACTCGTCATTTGTTATTACGGGGCACTCGGTGCTCAACGACCGCGTGCAGATGCGCACGACGACCAAGATGCTGGGCAACCTCAATGCTGCCGGCTTTGGTAGTTTGACGGCCTCGGCAGTGACCATGTGGATGCCCTCATCCAAGATCGACACCACCCGCCTCACCATCGGGTCGATTGACTCATGCCGCTTGAAACTGCGCTTGCCTAACACGGGTGGATTTACAGGAAATGCCCAGGCGCCGATGCGCATGGAGGTGTATAGGCTGAACAAGCCGTTGCCCAGCCCCATCTTCAGTGACTTTGACCCGACGGACTACTACGACAGCAGTGACCTCCTTGCTTCGGAGTCCTATTCTCCCACGTCAGGATGGCTCGAGGTGAGCACCGCCACCTATTCGGGAACTACAACCACTGGTGACACCGTGCGCGTGATTTCGGTACCCATGCCCTTGTCGCTGGCCCATGAGATCTATAATGCCTATCTCGCCGACCCGTCACGCTTCCTGAATCCCAAGGATTTTGCCGACATTTTCCCGGGCATCTACATCACCAACAGCTATGGCAGCGGGCATGTGCTGAACATCAAGTCTACCGAGCTGGATGTCTTTTACCATCGCCATTGTGTCGTGAATGACACGACCGAGGTCGACTCGACCTATAGCCAGACCTATCTGGCCTCTACTCCCGAGGTGGTATCTGACAACATCATCCATTATGACATCGACGATGCCGTCAAGCAGATGGTGAATGCCGGACAGGCCATTATCGCCGCGCCTGCAGGCTATGAAGTGCAGCTGCGGTTCCCTGTCCAAGACATCATCGACAAGTATAAGGCCAATGTGGGCACCAACCAAGCCATCATCAACAAGTTGTCGCTTGAGCTGCCCGTCAGCGTGCCTGAAACGGAGTATAACATCCAGCCGCCCACCTATCTGTTGATGGTCAAGACCTCCAAGAAGTATGACTTCATCAATGGTGACAGTCTGGTGAACAACAAGGACTCGTTCTATGCCACCTATGACGCAACCACGCGCAGCTACGTGTTCTCGGGATTGCGTGATTATGTGATCAACATCATCAATAACCAGGGCGGCATCGCCAGCGAGGACGATTTCAACTTCACGGTGACACCCGTCGATGTGACTACCTATACCTATCCGCAGAACTACAACTATTACTACTATGGCAGTACGACAACCTCGGTGGTGACCAAAATATCGCCCATGGTGACGCGGCCTGCGATAGTCAGACTGCTGCTGGATAAAGCCAAGGTTAAGATGACCTACAGCAAACAAATTGTGGATTAAAGTTTGTGAGATTAGAAAAATAGTGCTACCTTTGCACCCGCATTGCAAATCATCGCAGTGCACCAAGCCGCAATAGCTCAGTCGGTAGAGCATTTCATTCGTAACGAAAAGGTCGCGGGTTCGAGTCCCGCTCGCGGCTCCACCAAACGGACGGGAAAACATTATCGTTTTCCCGTTTTTACTTTAAAGACAGGTAACACTTATGGAAATCAGTGTAAAGGATTATATGGAACGGCAGCCGCGCAATCCCAAGGTGGAGGAGACTGACCAGTTCTACCTGTGGATTGCCCTCAGGCTGGCCAAGTTGTGGGATGAGTCGCCCTGGCTGCGGGGACTGGACGATGAGGTGCGCCGCGACGTGGTGCTCGCCGTGACAGGTTATTATCAGGATGTGGTCGCCGACGGGGGCTTGTGGCGTTCGTTCACGCGTATGCACAATGCGAGAAACGGTAACCCCGTGCCGCATTATGATGTTAGCGATGACTATGTTGATTTTGAGCTCAATGTGGAGGATGTGCGCTATGTGATGTGGTGGACTATCGCAGGCGAGACGGGCAGCGATGCCCTTGACCCGCACGACAGGGAGTTGGAAGCATTGGCCATGGCGTTCCACAAACTGCTGGACGAGGAATATGAGGAGGCGCCCGTGCCGCGTCAGTTCTGCATTGCTGCCGAGGTGGACCTGGACAATCCGCTGGATGCCCAGCGCATCTATGATTACGCCTACTGGCTCTATTGGCGCAGTTTCCTGTTGCGACCCTCGTCGCTGGCCGTGATGGAACGTGCCATGCCCCGTGCCCATGCCATCATCGAGCGGGCAGGGGAGAGCGATGCACGCCCGCTGCTGCTGGAACTCAACGAGCGCCTGATGTCCACCGAGCCAGCCGGCCCAATCCCGTTGACCACCGCCCAATGGCTCCGCCTCATCGTCAACGACGAGCTGCCCTAAATAATTGTCGAGTTTCTAGGAATTCTTGAGGAGATGATAATAACGAGTTCACGCCAACCCATGTGGCTGGCGTGAACTCGTTTATTGGAACGGTGCGGTGGCGTTATGCCAGGCCGCGTCCGTGGCAGTTCTTGTACTTCTTGCCGCTGCCGCAGGGGCAGGGATCGTTGCGGCCAATCTTGGGACCCTCGTTGCGGATGGGACCGACGGGGCCTTGCGGACGCGGGCCGACGGGAGCTGCGTTGGGACGGCTGGGATCGGGCTCGCTGCCGCGTCCCTCGCTGTAGCGGGTACGACGCTGCGGCTCACGCTCCTGCACGTTCTGTTGGGGCGGTGCCTCGGGAATCTGACCACGCATCAGGATGGCGATAGACTTGCCGTTCATGATGCCGACCATCTGCTTGAACATGTTGAAGGCCTCGGTCTTGTAGATCACGAGAGGATCCTTCTGCTCGTAGCTGGCGTTCTGCACGCTCTGGCGCAACTGGTCCATCTCGCGCAGGTGCTCCTTCCAGTTCTCATCGATGGTGAGCAGCATCACGGCCTTTTGCCATGCCTTGGTCAACGACTTGCAGTGGGTGTCGGCAGCCTCCTTGATGTCGATGACGATACCGAAGGTGCGCTTGCCGTCGGTGATGGGCACACGGATGAGGCCCTGGGGCTCTACGCCATCGGCGATTTGTTGCTGAACGATCTGCTGTATGATGGGGTCAGCAACCTCGCTCAATCGTTCCATCTTGCGGTTGAAAGCCTTGAGCACGGCATCATACAGGATTTCCTGCTTCTTGCCGTCGTCCATGCGGCGGTATTCCTCCTCGTTGAACGGGGTCTCGATGGCATAGGTCTTGAGGGTCTGCATCTGGAAGTCCTCAAAGTCATCGGCACCGTATTTGTCGACGAGGTCCTCCACGCTGTCATACAGGGTATTGATCAGGTCCAGACCGATGCGCTCACCAATCAGGGCGTGGTGACGACGGGTGTAGATCACCTTACGCTGAGCATTCATCACGTCGTCATACTCGAGCAGATGCTTACGGATACCGAAGTTGTTCTCCTCAACGCGCTTCTGTGCATTCTCGATGCTCTTGGTAACCATGCCGCTCTCGATGGCCTCGCCGTCCTTGAGACCCAGACGGTCGAGCGTCTTGACAACGCTCTCGCTGGCGAACAGACGCATCAGCTTGTCCTCGAACGAAACAAAGAATACTGATGAACCCGGGTCACCTTGACGACCGGCACGACCGCGCAGCTGGCGGTCCACACGGCGCGATTCATGGCGCTCGGTACCGATGATGGCAAGACCGCCGGCAGCCTTTACCGCGGGCGACAGCTTGATATCGGTACCACGACCTGCCATGTTAGTAGCGATGGTCACGACACCCTTGCCGTCGATCGACTGACCGGCCTGGGCAACGATGTCGGCCTCCTTTTGGTGCAACTTGGCGTTGAGCACATTGTGGGGGATGTGACGCAGGTTGAGCATGCGGCTCAGCATCTCACTGATCTCGACGCTGGTGGTACCCACCAGAGTAGGACGGCCTGAGTTGCGCATCGCTTCGATCTCGGCAATCACGGCGTTGAATTTCTCCTTCTGTGTCTTGTAGACACGGTCCGACATATCGTTGCGGATGACGGGCTTGTTGGTGGGGATGGTGACAACATCCAGCTTGTAGATGTCCCAGAACTCACCGGCCTCGGTCTCGGCAGTACCGGTCATACCCGACAGCTTGTGATACATGCGGAAGTAGTTCTGCAGCGTGATGGTGGCGAACGTCTGGGTTGCGGCCTCGACATTCACGCCCTCCTTGGCCTCGATAGCCTGGTGCAGACCGTCGCTGTAGCGGCGACCCTCCATCACACGACCCGTCTGCTCATCGACGATCTTGACCTTGCCCTCGGCGTCAACGATGTACTCATCGTCGCGGTTGAACAGGGTGTAGGCCTTCAAGAGCTGGGTGACGGTGTGCACGCGCTCGGCCTTAACCGAATAGTTGGCGAGCAACTCGTCCTTCTTGTTCATCTTCTCCTCGTCGGTGAGGGGCTCGTTGGTCACTGCCGACAACTGGGCAGCGATATCGGGCAGGATGAAGAATTCGGGGTCGTCGGTGCCCTTGGTGAGCACGTCGATACCCTTATCGGTCATCTCGACGGTGTTGTTCTTCTCGTCAATGATGAAGAACAAGGGATCGGTGACGATGGGCATCTCGCGGTTGTTGTCCTGCATGTAGTAGGCCTCGGTCTTGAGCATGGCGTTCTTGACGCCCTCCTCACTCAGGTACTTGATCAGGGGCTTGTACTTGGGCAGACCCTTGAAGGCGCGGAAGAGCCTCAATGTACCTTCCTTGACGGTTTCCTGGTCGTCGCTGGCCATCATCTTCTTGGCATCGGCGAGCAGGCCGGTCACCAGCTGGCGCTGGGCGTTGTACACACGCTCCACATTGGGCTTGAACTCGTTGAACATCTGGTCCTCACCCTTGGGCACGGGACCTGAAATGATCAGCGGGGTACGGGCGTCATCAATGAGGACGCTGTCGACCTCATCGACGATGGCGTAGTTGTGCGGGCGCTGCACCATGTCCTCGGGGCGCATCGCCATGTTGTCGCGCAGGTAGTCAAAACCGAACTCACTGTTGGTACCGAAGGTGATGTCGCAGTTGTAGGCTTCGCGGCGCTCGGTGGAGTTGGGTTCGGTCTTGTCGATGCAGGAAACGGTCATGCCGTGGAACATGTACAACGGACCCATCCACTCGCTATCGCGCTTGGCCAGGTAGTCGTTGACGGTAACCACATGCACACCGTTGCCGGTCAAACCGTTCAGGAACACGGGCAACGTAGCCACCAGGGTTTTACCTTCACCAGTCGCCATCTCGGCGATTTTACCTTGGTGCAGGACGATACCACCGATGAGCTGCACGTCATAGTGCACCATGTCCCAGGTGATCTCGTTACCGCCGGCAATCCAGTGGTTGGTGTAAATGGCCTTATCGCCGTCGATGCTCACAAAGTCCTTGCCTTGGGCAGCGAGGTCGCGGTCGAGTTGAGTGGCCGTTACGGTGACGGTTTCGTTCTCGGCAAAGCGGCGGGCTGTCGATTTAACGATGGCAAACACGGTGGGCAACACCTCGTTGAGCTTGTCCTCGAGGACTTCGAGAATCTCCTTCTGGATGTCATCGACCTTCTTCCACAGCGGTTCACGCTCCTCGTAATCGAGCGTCTCGATTTCGGCTTTGATGCGGTCGATCTCGTCGCGTTTGTCTTGAACCGAGTCGTTGAGTTGCTGACGGATGTCGGCAGTGCGCTGCCTCAGCTCATCGTGAGTGAGCGCGTCAATCTCGGGATAAATTGCTTTGATTTGGTTGACAATAGGCGTGATTTTCTTGAGGTCACGCGTTGACTTATTGCCAAACATGGATTTCAAAATGTCACTAAGTCCCATTTCTTGTTATTATGATATGTTTATTTTTTTTCGAACTGCAAAGATACAATTATTTGACTGATTTATACCTATTATATAAGGATAAATCGACCGCTATGGTGAAAATAGCGGTTTGATGTAGTCTTATCAGAGAGTGGATTAACCCTTGGTGGAGGTGGGGCCTCGGGTAGTCTGTCCGCCCAACAGGACGTTGGCCAGTGAACGGGTGACCAAGGCGGTCATCAGCGGGAAAAAGGCGAAATTGCCCACCTGCGGCTGCCATGGCCAGGCCAGCATGAGCAGGGCCACGACGAGTGCATTCAGGGCATGCAGCCAGCGGGCGGCATTGCGGGTTTTCTTGAACCAGGGCAATATCGCGAGCAGCAGCAACAGGGGGTTGAGCCACGCGATATTGATGTTGGGCGAGGTGGCCTCGTGGGTCGAGAAGAAAATAAGGAAAAAGAGGAGGCAACCTGCCAGACCGCCTGTGCTGAACAGGATGGTGTCAAACCATCGTGCCACGTCATGGCGGCGCCAGTCGCGCCACGTCACCATCAATGTCAATGCCAGCACCAGCACAGCTACCGTCATGGGCGACAGGTACCATGGCGTGGGCGGTCTCACGTTGCCCTCGGTGCTCTTGTCGATGGGGACCGTGGTGGCTCTAACCAGGCGGGTTGTCGTGCTGTCGGTGGTGATGGAGGCGCCAGCCACGGCATCCATCAGCAGCATGGGGATAAACATGGTGGCCCGCTGGTCGAGGACAGTATCCACGTCCCAGCCCAGTACCAGGTCGATGCCAAAGCGTTCCCACGCATAGTTGCGGCAATAATGTGCCAAAATGTCACGATAAGTGACAGTGCTGTCGCTCATTGCCGGATAGCGCAATCCCTCGCCCGCCGCCATCTCGATGATGTCGCGGGGGCGGGTAGAGCAGTTGTCGCTCAGGAATTTATAGCGGTAGGTGCGGTTCTCTGGTTGGGCGTTATTCCACAGGAAGTCTCTCACCATGATGGCTTTGTCCTGAGGCAAGTTGAGTTCCTGCTCAACCATGCGGCGGTTTTCCATGCCCAGCATAGCATAGGCCCGTGGAACAGGTTGGCACAGATAGTCGGTCTGTCCCAGCATGAAACGCCACATGAAAGCAGGTGCCTGGAAATCGAACACGCCATAGTTGAAATACACATCAACAGGACCCTGCTGGACGCGTATCTCGCTGTGTCCCCAGATGTTGTGCGGCTCACTGCCGGGATAGAAGGTGACGAGGCTCACGTGCACCGAGTCCTCTTCCTGTAGCTGTTGTGCAGGATCGGGCATGGGCAGGACGGGAGCGGCATCAAGCGTCCCTGTTGCACACAGGGCGCACAGCATCGTCATGCAGTATGTTTTTAATAGCCGTTGCATCTGTAACAATTATTTCAATGGCAATAATGATGCCAACGATGGTGCAAAAATAGTTCATTTTCTCGTTTGGGCCGACGAAACAGCCATAAAAAAAGCCCGGCTCTCACGAGTGGGACTTTAAATTTTATGAATAGAATCTGTATAGAAAAGTGCAATATCTCTTTTGACGGTGCAAAGGACGGAATTTTTTATTTGACTACAAAATTTTTGACAGAGAAAAATAGTATTATAATGCATTTTTTACCATTTCTAGAGGGTCCTTGCAAGCATTGCAGTTGGCATGTGGAGTAAAAAAATCCCTTGGCCAGAATAGCAATGTTTTATAAAAAATGATAAAAGTTGGTGCATGGTTTGGCATTTCGGGGAATTGTCACTATATTTGTCACCAAAACAATACTTTTTGTAGCAAAAGATACATTAACCGGATTAAAACAATCAATCATGGGATTACTTGACGAACTTCAGAAGAAATTAGAGGAGGCCGCACGTCAGGCTCAGCAGCAACAAGGCGGAGGCGGTTCAGTTGGTGGTGGCGAAATACCCAATCCTTGGGATCAGACCCCGCAACAGCCGCAACAGCAACAAGCGCCCAACTATCCTCCCGGCTACCAGCAGCCGCAACAGCCCACCCAGCAACAGTATCAGCAGCAGTACCAGGCTATCATGCAGCAGATGCAGCAACTCGTGCAGCAGGCCTACCAGCTGGGTTACCAGTATGGCGTGCAAGTTGCTCAGCAGGGCGGTTTCCGTGCCGGCTTGATGGACGACGAGAAGAAAGAGTAGAAATTGTCCAGTCAGCAGCGCTGCACGTGACTCGGGATTGTGTTGAACCGGTGAGGATGACGCAATCCTTTGGATTTCGCACTATTACGTGCAGTGCATGTTGTGATCCCGTATGACAAAAAAGAAATCCAGCGAACAACTGTTCGCTGGATTTCTTGGTTATTGCAATCGCAGTGGGCGATTAGCCGCACTGGAAGTACTCGTTGACGAGCTGTGAGGTGCGCTTGGGATCGTGCTCGATGTCGTGGCGCAGGGTGCGGTCGTTGAACGAGCGCAATTCGGCGATGATGCCATCGATCATGTGGGCGCTGAAGACATCCTTCTTCTCAAAGGCTGCACGCAGCTTCTCCAGGCAGTCGGCACTGGCTACGCAGCTGTCGGGCAGGCAGTCGAGCTCGTTGAGGCGGGCTGCATTGGCTGCATCGTGGATGTTGACGTCAACATAGGTCTTGGCGGCCAGTTCGAGGGCATTCTCCATCTCGAAGCCATGGCGGCAGGCAACGCACAGTCCGGCCAGCAGCTGGTAGATGTCGGCCGAGCCGTCCGGCGAGCGCATCTCGACGGTTTGCTTCTGGGTGGTATCGAAGTTGCTGGCGGGCTCCAGCGGGTTGGCGGTGCGGCACATGTCGGCGCCTGCGGTCCAGCCCAGCGGCACGCGCACGAGAACCGAGCGGTTGCGGTCGCCCCAGCATACGTTGGTGGGAGCCTCCTGGTGGGGAACCAGACGGAAGTAAGACATCGGGTTCTTGTTGCCGAAGGCCGTGATGGCGGGAGCCAGATCCATCATACCGGCGATGGCCTTGCGGGCCTCGTCGCTCAGGACGCCCTTGTCGTTGAGCATCATGTTGCGGCCGTCCTTCATCATGCGCATGTGGATATGCAGACCAGAACCGGCTTTACCGGTGGTGATTTTGGGGGCGAAGGTCACGTTCAAGTCCGCACGGAAGGCCAGGTTGCGGATTACCCACTTGGCCACCATCAGCTGGTCGGCAGCGTCGAGCACGGGAACGGGCAGGAACTCGATCTCGTTCTGCTCATAGACCACGCCGTCCTGCTCAAAGTTACCCACCTCACTGTGGCCGTACTTGATCTGTCCACCGGCCTTGGCGATGTAGTCCATGCATTGCTGGCGGAAACCGTTGGTCTTGGCGTAGGGCATCGACTCGTGATAGCCGTGCTGGTCACGGGCAGGATAGAAAGCAACCGACGGGCGGATAACGTAGTATTCCAGCTCGCCCATGGCCTCATATTCCATGCCGGTCACCTCGCGGAAGGCCTGGGCAGCCTTGCGCAGCGTCTGCTCGGGTGAGCTCTCCAGCGGGTTGCCGTCCTTGTCAAAGAACGAGCACAGCAAGCACAGCGTGGGAATCTCGGCAAACGGGTCGAGGAAGGCGGTGCTGAAGCGGGGCAGCACATACAGGTCGCTCGAGCTGGCCTGGATGAAGCTGAACAGGCTGGAACCGTCAACGCGCTCACCGCATGAGAGGATGGTGCGCAGATATTCCTTGCTGCTGATGACAAAGTTCAGGGTTTTCAACTTGCCGTCACCGCCGGGATACATGAAGTTGACCATACGGATGTTGTTCTCCTCGATGTAGCGGATGATGTCGGCCTTGGTGAACTCGCGGGGTTCTTTCTGCAGGTAGGCCACTACCTGGTTGGCGTTAAGTGCCAGGATTTCGTTTTCCAATTTCTTTGAATGATGTTAATGGAAGCCGCAGTAGTGTATTTGTCAGGAATACAACGCGTTGCAAGACAAATCAACCCATTGGCTTCACAGGTTAATTTAAGTTTTCGGTTCTACGGGCAAAGGTAGTGCAAGTCGGGCGAAGTGCCAAACAAAAAGCCATTTTTTTGTTTGCAATGCCGTGTTGTGGCCCACCTTCGGCACAGAGTTGCGGTACCCATTTTTTATATGTGGGCGTCTTTTTCGATTGGATTGGTAAGCCTTCGTCAAAAAAACACTATCTTTGCCTAATGGAGAAAGAAGATAACTGACACCAGTGACGAGATGATTAAAAGGCAGATACTTACTTTTGCCGCATGCGCGGCCATGGCGTGGACGGCGTTAGGCCAGTCACTGCCCCAGTTCAGCTATGACGATTATGACGGGTGGAGCTATAACAATCCCGGCATGGAACTGAATGCTGACAACATCGGTGACGGCAGGATCGTGTTATACGTTTCCACAGGCGGGCTCGTACTCCAGTTAATCTCTCCTTCTTTTTCCTGTCAAGGCATCGACAGCATTTCCAGCACTGTGACTTGGTTCACCAGGAATATTGCCAATAGCGAATTTGACTTGACACGCACAGCCCTGACTTTGGTCATCGATGACGTGGACGGCCATCCAGTGGACTCTGTGACCGTCACACCCACGACTCCCGGCGTGAGGACCCACATGCTGGATTTCACCATCCCGGTACCCAAGGGGATGACAACGGCGCGCTTGCGTTTAGTCGCTTGGAGGGCCAATGTGGTGAGTAGCGGTGCCGTCAGGTCGGCGACGTTCACTGCGGAATACTCGTCGGGGCCCACCACATCGACAGGTGATGTGGACGGCAACGGGGCGGTCAACATCAGCGATGTGACAACCCTGATTGACTATCTGCTGAACAACGACACGGTCATCAACAGGGAAAATGCCGATATCGATGGCGACGGAACCATCAACATCGGCGACGTGACTGCCCTGATAGACAAATTATTATCGGGAAATTAGAAACCTATAGGTTTTAGGTTTTAGGGTGTACGCGTGCGCAAACAAAACTGACGTGACCCCACGCAAAGATGCAAAGACGCTAAGCTTTAATGTTATTGCTCGCAAGGGCTCGCTAAAATTATACTTAGCGGCGCGTGTTGGCCATGCCGTAGAGCATGACCACGACGAAGCAAATTGCGGGAACGATGAAGGACAGGTTGACCGACGGCATGAAAGTGACGTCGCTGTCGATGATCATCGCCTGCACGGCGGGCAACAGGCTGCCGCCCAAGATGGCCATGATCAGTCCTGCCGAGCCCAGCTCAGTGTCCTCGTTGACGCCTCCCAGCGCGAGGCCGTAGATGGTGGGGAACATCAGGCTCATGCAGGCCGAAACACCCACCAGGCAATACATGCCCGCCTGGCCTCCCAGCACGATGACGCCGCACACCAGCAACAGTGCCAGCGCGGCAAACACCGCCAGCAAACGGCCCGGCTTGAAGTATTTCATCAGATACATGTTCACAAAGCGCATGAGGCAAAAGATCACCATCGCCACGATGTTGTAACGCTGCGACAGCACCTCGGCGGCCTGTTCGCTCATCCCCTGGGCCATAAATACTCGGGTGCCATACTGGATGATGAAGGTCCAGCAAGTGATTTGTGCACCCACATAGAAGAATTGAGCCACGACGCCGTTGCGATAGGTCCTGTTGGCCAACAGGCGCCTGAAAGCCGGCAACAAGGCTCCATGACGGTCGGCACCCTGCTGACGGACAGAGGGAATGGGCAGGAACAGCATCAACACCAGCAGCGCCACAAGCACCACACCCAGCAGGGCATAGGGCTGGACCAGGATGCTCAAGTCGCTCTGTTTCAACGCCTCAAAGCTGGCATCGTCGAGCGTGGCCCGCTGGGACGTGTCGAGCGGGGAGAGACGAGCCTGGATATAGTTCATCGCCACAAACATGCCCGCCAGCGATCCGATGGGGTTGAACGACTGGGCCAGGTTCAGGCGGCGCGTGGCCGTCTCGTGGTCACCCATGCGCAGGATATAGGGGTTGGCCGTGGTCTCGAGGAACGACAGGCCGCAGGTGAGGATGAAGTAGGCGATGAGGAACGGTGCGAAACTGCCGATGGTCCGGGCAGGGATGAACAGCAGTACACCCAGGGCATACAGGGCCAGTCCCATGATGATGCCGCTCTTGAACGAGTGGCGACGGATGAACAGCGCCGCCGGCAATGCCATGCAGAAGTAACCGCCATAGAAGGCAACCTGCACCAGTGCGCCCTGGGTTACGCTCATGCGGAATATCTTGGAAAAAGCCTTGACCATTGGGTTAGTGATGTCGTTGGCAAAGCCCCACAGGGCAAAACAGCACGTCACCACGATGAACGGGAGCACATAGCTCACGCCCTCGCGAGTAATCAACAATCGGGATCTCTTTTCTTTATCAGTCTCTTTCATCACTCACTAAACTCTAAACCCTAAACTCTAAACTTCAAGCTTCAAGCCTTCTTGAAGCTTGAATATCCGTTCCATCAGTTGCCACTTGGCCGTCGAGGGCGCATTGGGGTCACAACCCTGGAAACGGGCCACATAGGCTTCCCACTCGGCTTGCCGGGGTAGGGTAGCCAGGCGGGCGTTGTCTTTCTCCCAGTCGAACTCGTCGGTCGTGTCACAGATCATAAACAGGCGGTTGCCGTGGATGTAGATCTGCATGTCCAGGATGCCCACGCTGCGGATGCCTTCCTGTATCTCGGGCCACACATGGGCGTGGGCCTCGACGTATTGCTCAATCAGCTCGCGATCATCGCGTAATTCAAGGGTCTGACAATAGCGTTTCATGATGTATGAATGGAATGGTTTAGAAATATTGAATTCTCATGCGGTTAAAATCCGCCGCGTCGGATGGATAAACTGATGGCTCCCTCAGGGAAACTGCTGCGGTCGCGGCACACGAGGGCCAGGTAACCGCCTCCGCCTGCACCGGGCATCTTCCAGGCCAGCACACCGTCCATGGCGCTGTAACGGTCGATGTAGTCCTGCACGCCAGGCTGAATCATGGCGGGGAACATCGCCACCTGGGCCTCGAACGAGGCCTTGTAGGCACTGGCAAATGCCTCGAGATCCATCTGCTGGATGGCCGTCCAGCAGCGGTCGGCGGCAGCGGCCAGCGCGCGCACCTTCTCGGGCGTGATGTCTTTGCCCTCGACCACACTGCAACCTGGCCGGCGCGGAAACATCGGTATCATGCACAGGTGGTCCTCAAGCCATTGTAGCAGGGTAGGGTCTTGGGTGTATTCAATCTTCTCGGGCCAGTAGCTGCCATTATAATAATGACGCGCGAGGCCAGGCACACAGATGCCGATGGCGTCCTGGGCACCGCTCACGATGCCGTCGCTGCGTTCCGGGTCGTTCTCGAGGCAAAAGACCAGCCGCGCCAGCATCTCGGGATCCATGTTGGGCAACTGGTAGGGCCACACGCGCTTGATGGTGTTGCGCGTGCTGGTAGATAGGCCGCAGCGCTCGCGGATGTCAAATGTGGGTTCCAGCGAGATGGTCAACGCCCAACCCGGGGCATGGCACGACACGTAGGGTTGGTCAATCCATGTCCCTGCCAGGTCCAGACGTGTGGGCAACTGGCTTGCCGACTGCTTCAGCCCCGTGCTGCTGCGCGCTTCCAGTCCCTCATTGGGCACGCGCTTGAGCACGATATATTCCATGCCGCGGTCGCGGCACAGCTGGCGCTTGTCGTCGCGGTCACCGTCCTCGTTCACCACCAGGCAGTCGGGGTGGACAAGGTCGAGGGTGGGCAGGAAATCGAGGTAACCGTCACCCTGGTTGATGTACGCCTCCTTGACATAGCGGATGGCGCGCACCATGAACAGGCGTTCCTGCTCGCTGTACATGGTCTTGTGCCCCTTCAGCGCCTCGATGGTCTTGTCGCTGCCGATGCCCACGTACAGGTCACCGTATTGCGACGCCTGCCTGAAGAATTCCACATGTCCCGAGTGCAACAGATCGTAGCACCCTGACACAAAAACTTTCTTGTTACTCACTGTCGTCTAAACTATTCTGAGGTTTCAACGACAAAGGTACAATTTCCAGTCCACAGGAGCATCATTGAGGGCGGAAAAATGTCTTCCGCCCTCTCAGCTTACTTGTTCAACTTTTATAAAGAAATTATTCGGGTACTCTCTTGAGTGTCTGCTGGATGTCCTCGTCACTCACCCTGTGGTTGACCAGGTCTCCGTTCAGGTATTGGTCATAGGCGCTCATGTCAATCAGGCCATGGCCTGACAGGTTGAACAGGATGACCTTCTCTTCGCCTGTCTGCTTGCATTTCTCGGCTTCTCTGATGGTGGCAGCGATGGCATGGCTCGACTCGGGGGCAGGAATGATGCCCTCGGTGCGGGCAAAGAGCATTCCGGCATCAAAGGATTCGAGTTGCGGAATATCTACGCCGCGCATCAGCCCATCTTTGAGCAGCTGCGAGATGATCATGCCTGCACCATGATAGCGCAAGCCGCCTGCATGGATGTTAGCGGGCTTGAACGTGTGACCCAGCGTGAACATCGGCAGCAAGGGCGTGTAACCCGCCTCGTCGCCAAAGTCGTAACGGAATTGGCCTCGAGTGAGTTTCGGGCAACTGTCGGGCTCGGCGGCAATGAATTCAGTGTGCTTGCCGTCTTTCAGGTTATGGCGCATGAAGGGGAAAGCGAGACCGCCAAAGTTGGAACCGCCTCCGAAGCAGGCGATTACCACATCGGGATATTCGCCAGCCATAGCCATCTGTTTTTCAGCCTCCAGGCCGATGATGGTCTGATGAAGGCCCACATGGTTCAGCACCGACCCCAATGTGTACTTGCAGTTGGGGGTGGTTGTGGCCAGTTCTACGGCCTCAGAGATGGCGGTGCCCAGCGACCCCGGGTGATGTGGGTCACGTGTAATGATGTCCTTGCCGGCTCGGGTGGACATCGACGGCGAGCCCGTCACGGCGGCTCCGAATGTGCGCATGATCGATGAGCGGTAAGGTTTCTGCTGCATGGAGATTTTTACCTGATAGACAGCGGCTTCAAGATCAAACACCCTTGCTGCATAGGCCAGGGCGGCGCCCCACTGGCCGGCACCGGTCTCGGTGGTGACGTTGGTGGTGCCTTCCTGCTTGGCATAGTAGCACTGCGCCAGAGCCGAATTGATTTTGTGGGATCCTAACGGATTCACCGACTCGTTCTTGAAATAGATGTGAGCGGGAGTTTGCAACGCCTTTTCCAGGGCATAGGCACGAACGAGTGGCGTGGAGCGGTAGAAACGGTACTTTTCAAGCACCTCGTCGGGAATGGGGATGAAGTCATGCTCGGTGTCCAGTTCCTGCACACAGCATTCACGCGGGAAGATGTGGGCCAGGTCATCCACACCCAGCGGCTGCTTGGTAGCCGGATGGATGGGAGGAAGCGGTTTGGTGGGCATGTCGGCCTGAATGTTGTACCATGCTGTCGGCAACTCGTTCTCTTGAAGGATAAATCGTTTCTGTTTCATCGTTGATGATAGTTTATAATTATTATTTAAAAAGGTCTGTCGCAAGAACGACAGACCTTTTATTGTTTTAATGTAACCTCTACGGATTCCATGATGGTCAGGCGACTCGCGATGATTTGAATCTCGAGCTGCGCCACCACCAATATGAAGAAATTATAGTCATTGTCTCAATATTTATGTTGATGCCGCAAATTTATATTCATTTCTGTGTATGGGCAAAAATTTTTGAGAAAAAATTGCGCAATATCGCTCACAACTACGGTAAACGGTCGGGATTGCCCGCACTGTCCAAAGAAAGCGTCTTATTAGATAATGTATAGGCACATTTATTTGGTTTTGTTAGGGAAAAAGCCTAACTTTGTGACCGACAAACATCGTAACATAACAATAACCAATATCATACAACATCATGTACACTCAAGAACACGGATTCTATATCGCCCATGGTCCCAACGGACCCATCAGCATCCTGGGCAACATGGCCAACAGGCATGGATTGATTGCCGGTGCCACGGGAACGGGTAAGACGGTGACGCTGCAAGTGATTGCCGAGAGTTTCTGCAAGGCCGGTGTGCCTTGTTTCATGGCCGACATGAAGGGCGACTTGTCTGGCGTGAGCCAGCCGGGCAAACTTTCAGGCTTTATCGAGAAGAGGCTGCCCGAGTTCGGCATGAACCAGGAAGACCTTACCTTTGAGGGCTGTCCTGTAAGGTTTTATGACGTTTTTGGCGAGCAGGGCATCAGTATGCGAGCCAGCCTTGGTGAGATGGGACCCGATCTGGTGGCCCGCATCCTGAGTTTGAACGAGACCCAGACCGGCGTGCTCAATATCCTGTACCGCATCCTTGATGAGAAAGGCATCCTGCTGGATGACATCAAGGACTTGCGTTCGGCACTGGACTGGCTGTCCAAGCATGCCAAGGAGTACACCACCCAGTATGGCAACGTGTCAACGGCAAGCATTGGTGCGATTCAACGTGCCATCCTGCAGCTTGAGAACCAGGGCGCTGACAAGTTTTTTGGCATTCCCTCGTTTGATATCCAGGACCTGTTTGCCACCCGTGACGGCAAGGGTGTGTTGAGTGTGCTCGCTGCCGACAAACTCATGCTGCAGCCCAAGTTGTACTCGACTTTCCTGCTCTGGCTGCTGAGTGAGCTTTACAGCACGCTGCCCGAGGTGGGCGATCTGGAAAAACCCAAGCTGGTCTTCTTCTTTGACGAGGCACACATGCTGTTTGAGGACACGACCAAGGCTTTAGGAGACAAGATCGAGCAGGTCATCCGCCTGATCCGCAGCAAGGGCGTGGGCATCTTCTTCATCTCGCAGCTGCCCACCGACATCCCCGACATTATCCTGGGTCAGCTGGGCAACAGGGTACAGCATGCCCTGCGTGCCTACACGCCGCGCGACCAGAAGGCCGTCAAGGTAGCGGCCGAGACTTTCCGCGCCAATCCCGCGTTCAAGACCGAGGATGCCATCCTGGAATTGGAGACCGGTGAGGCTCTGGTATCGTTCCTGGATGAGAAGGGCGCCCCGAGTGCCGTAGAGCGTGCCAAAGTGCTCTTCCCGCTGAGTCAGATCGGTGCCATCACCGAGGGACAACGTCTGGACATCATGAATGCCGCCAGCGACATCAATGCCAAGTACAAGCAGGTAGGGGAGAGAGAAAGCGCATTTGAGGTGTTTGCCCGCGAGAGCGAAGCCGAAGCCAAGGCAGCCGAAGAGGCCGCTGCCGCCAAGGAGGCTGAAAAAGAGGAGAAGTCCAAGAAGAAAGAGAAAACCATCTGGGACAAGGTGTGGAAAGCCGTCGTCACGGCCGTGACAGGCACACTGGCCACCATCCTGGGCAAGACGGTTTCAGACACCATCACCGGCAAGAAGGGTAAGGGCACCAGCATCAAGGATGCTGCCGGACGAGCCGCCAAGAACGCCACCAGCGCTGCCGGACGCCAGATCCTGCGTGACATCCTGGGCAATGTGGTCAAGAAGTGACAATCGCCCGACGCTTCCTGGCAGTTAGGGAAGAATCCATCTAAAACAATCGGTCCTTGAGCTCAACTCAAGGACCGATTGTCGCATCATAGATGCTGGTTTGTTGTGCTTTGTAATGGTTGGCTGTTGTTTCGTCGCTCACTCACAGGGCTTGCCGGCTGCATCGATAGCAATGGTTAGTTTGTATTTGGTATGGTTTGTTTTATCATTTTTATTAATGTGCGGCAAAAGTCGTTGTTTTAAGTGTGTTTACAGCCGGCCAAGCCTGTCGAGTGAATTAACATTATTATTAAGTCATTTATTCTTCACATTTTATTCTCATTTATTCTCACATTATTATTTCATTGGTCCAAATTGTTCGAAGCGCCCGTCGTTATAGAACACTACAATGTTGACTACACTGCGGGCATCTGATGACGATGAGCCGCGCTGGGGCATCCTCGAGGCAGAGTTGCTGCGCATGATGCTCTGGATCGTCTCGGTCATTGACGGGGCGCTGGGGATGCGCTGCGACGACTTGGCTGACGGGTGGTAAGCCATCGGCTCATCATCGTCAAACGAGATAGCGCGCTGCTGACCCATGTCGTCGCTGGAAGTGCCATTGGGCTTAATGCCGTCTTTGGCATTGTCAGCATTTTCCCTCGCGTCACTGCCGTTCAGGATCATCTCACCGTCACCAAACATCAGCCACATCACATTCAGGGTAGGATAGGCCCGATGGATTTTGCCGATGACCTCATCGCTCACTTTCTTGTTGCGTCCGTTGAGCAACTGGGATAGGGTAGGACGAGGTATCTCGCATGTGTCAGCAAACTGAGAATTGGAAATCCCAGTCTGATCAAGAAACATCTTTAACCTCGTTACAATATCCATTTAAGAACAATTTTTAGTTCGCGCTCAAGTGCGTGAGATTTCAAAATTTACCAAGCCTAAATTATCTGACTTGATTCTTCGACTGGGAAAACCTCCCAAAATCGCCCCAAACCTCAAAAAATCGCTATTTGCGTTTTTTAATTTTGGGATTGCAAATTTAAAACGAAAAAATGAAACCACCAAATTTAAAAACGAAAATTTTATAATTTGCAATTAAATTTGTCAATTTATGACAATTATTGCCCGGTTTCAGTTGTAAATATTATTACATAAAGAAAAACTTTAATGTATATAGTATAAACCACACAAATACAACATGTTATATATGTTATAACAACACGTTGTCGCGGTAGTTGTGGCAACGTGCTCAATATATGTAGCAATACTCGAGACTTTTGATGTAAAACACTAGAAATCAGCTAATTGTAACTAAACTTAATGAATGTTAATTGAAAAATTTATCCATTTTGTAAACTTTGCGGTCGTAAATTCGTATTTTTCACCTGCGAGACGCGTCTGTAAATACCCTTTCCTGGGCCGAAATCGCTGTTTTGGAAGTGCACCGGGATATTTTAAAACGCAAACCAACCACCGTTTTCAAAGCCGAATTCGGGGTTGGTAAAATACCATTTTTGCTTTTCTGGATGCTCAACTCGATTTCCTTGCGATTTTTTTCACGACCACCTAAAGCAGCCCTATTTTTCAAATTCTGCTCGATTCTAGCGAAATCTAGTATTTGTCAAAAATCGACAAAAGCGCTTTGTTTATAGGTGTTTTGTAGTGTTTATCATAGGGTTTGTTCAGGTGTTTTTAATGCACTTGAAAAGTCAAAAAATGGTCTTTTTCTTGTCTCTATCCAGATATGTGTCATATTTAGGCCCAAAATGGTCAAAAAGCGACTTTTTGACCAAAATTTGAGATTCCAGAAATGTCGGCAAAACATCGGTTTCTTGCCCAATCAACAGGCAGTTAAAGGGTGATTTCAGGTTCAGTATAAGATGTGTTTCTTGTGTGTTTTCAACCTCAATTTTGAGGCTTTATTCTGGTTAAAGTTGGCTCATTGGCACGAATTATCTGACCCCAAAATCGTGTGATTTTGGAATTCGCTTCATTTTTTGGGGTCCGAATGTGATGGATTTCTAGTGTGTGAGTTCGGTTTTCAGGAATTGTGCCGTGGCCGATGTGGTGGATTGAGACACCTGTTCGGGTGTGCCGCTTGCGATGACTTGCCCTCCGTTCCTACCCCCCTCGGGTCCCATGTCGATGATATAGTCGGCGCACTTGATGATGTCCATATTGTGTTCGATGACGATGACGGTGTTGCCCTTATCGACGAGTCGGTTGAGCACGCCAAGCAGCACCTTGATGTCCTCGAAGTGCAAACCCGTGGTGGGCTCGTCAAGGATATATACCGTCTTGCCGGTGTCCTTTTTGGCCAGCTCACAGGCCAGCTTCACGCGCTGGCACTCTCCGCCCGACAGTGTGCTGGACGGTTGCCCCAACTTGATATATCCCAGTCCCACATCCTGGAGGACCTTGATCTTCCTCAATATCGAGGGCACCGCGTCAAAGAACTCCACGGCCTGGTTGATGGTCATGTCGAGCACGTCGGCAATCGATTTGCCCTTGAACTTCACTTCCAGCGTCTCGCGGTTGTAGCGTTTGCCTCCGCATTCCTCACAGGGGACGAGCACATCGGGCAGGAAATTCATCTCAACGGTCTTGTAGCCGTTGCCGTTGCACTTCTCACACCGCCCTCCGGCAGTGTTGAATGAGAAGCGTCCGGGCTTGTAGGCGCGGATTTTGGACTCGGGAAGGTTGACGAACAGGTTGCGGATATCGGTGAACACACCGGTGTAGGTTGCTGCGTTGGAGCGCGGTGTGCGCCCCAGAGGCATCTGGTCGACCGTGACCACCTTATCCACGTTTTCAAGGCCCTGGACGGTGTCGTAGGGCATTGGAGCAGTATTGGAGCGGTATAGCCGTTGACTCAGGATGGGCTGCAGCGTGGCGTTGATGAGCGTAGACTTGCCGCTGCCGCTGACTCCCGTCACGCAGATGAAGGTGCCCAGGGGCAGCGTGATATCCACTCCCTTGAGGTTGTTGCCGCGGCACCCTGTCAGGCTCAGGCTCTTGCCGTTGCCGGGGCGTCGCTGTTTGGGTATTTCGATGGTGCGTGTACCGTTCAGGTAGTCGGCCGTCAAGGTGTGCTGCTTGAGCAGCTGTTCTGGGGTGCCTACAAACACGATATTGCCACCCTTGCGGCCGGCAAGCGGGCCGATGTCGATGACGTAATCGGCCTGAAGCATCATGTCCTTGTCATGCTCGACGACAAGAATGGTGTTACCGTCGTCGCGCAAGGTCTTCAACGAGTTGATCAAACGCTGGTTGTCGCGCTGATGCAGGCCGATGGACGGCTCGTCGAGGATGTAGAGGACGTTGACCAGGCGAGAGCCGATCTGTGTGGCCAGCCTGATGCGCTGGCTCTCGCCGCCAGACAGAGAAGCCGAGCTGCGGTTCAGCGACATGTAGTCGAGTCCCACTTCCAGCAGGAAATTGAGCCTGGAACTGATTTCCTTGACGATTTCCCTTGCGATTTCCCACTGCATGGGGGTGACGTGGTTGTGGAGGTCCTCGATCCAGTCACGCAGCTCGCTGATGTCCATCGCAGCCAGTTCGGCAATGTTCTTGCCGTTGAGCCTGAAGTGCAGCGCCTCGCGGTTGAGTTTCGCTCCGCCGCACTCGGGGCATACCGCACGCGACAGGAATTGTTCGGCCCATTTTTGGGCGCCGGCAGTGGCGGTATCGTCCTGCAGCATCTCGATATACTTGACCACACCGTCAAAGGTGAGGAAATAGTTGCTGGTGCTCAGGGTCTCGGTACGCAGATTCAAGCGCTCGTTGGTGCCGTTGAGAATGTCGTTGAGGGCCTCCTCAGGCAACTCGCACAGCGGTGTGTCCAGTGTGCAGCCGTATTTCTCGCAAATAGCGGCTATCTGCCAGAATATCTGCACATTCTTGTATTTTCCCAGCGGATTGATGCCACCGGCCTTGATGCTCAAGGTCATGTCGGGCATGATTTTGTCCCTGTCGATAATATTGACATAACCCAGGCCCTTGCAATGCGGGCAGGCACCCAACGGGGAATTGAACGAGAAATTGTGGGGAGCGGGTTCCAGGTAAGACAGCCCGGTGGCGGGATCCATGAGCGAGCGGCTGTAATAGCCCACTTCGTCGGTCTTGGCGTCGAGGATCATCAGCTGGCCGTTTCCCTGCTTGAATGCCAGGTCAACGGTCTCGGCAAGGCGTTTGGTGTCCTTGGCCCCCACTTTGAGGCGGTCCACCACGAGCTCCACGCTGTGGTTGACATATCGGTCCAGCTTCATGCCGAAGGTGATTTCGCGCAGCTCGCCATCGACGCGCACGTTGATATATCCCTTCTTGCGCAGGTTCTCAAACAGGTCCTTGTAGTGTCCCTTGCGGTTCTTGACCAGTGGCGACAGGATATAGATGCGTCGCCCGTCGTAGCGTTCGAGAATCAGGCTCAGGATCTTGTCGATGGTGTATTTCACCATCTTCTCCCCCGAGAGGTAGGAATAGGCGTCGGCAGCGCGTGCATACAGCAACCTGAGGTAGTCATAGACTTCGGTCGTCGTGCCCACGGTGCTGCGGGGATTGCGGTTCACGGTCTTCTGCCCTATCGAGATAACGGGACACAGGCCGGAAATCTTGTCCACGTTGGGACGTTCCAGCATGCCGAGCATGTTGCGGGCATAGGAAGAGAAGGTCTCCAGGTAACGCCGTTGCCCCTCGGCAAACACCGTGTCAAATGCCAGCGACGACTTGCCGCTGCCACTCAGGCCGGTGATGACGGTGAGCTTGTCGTGGGGAATCTCCACGTCGATGTTCTTCAGGTTGTGAACCTTGGCACCGAGCACCTGGACGCATTCTGTTTCTTGCCCGTTAAGTTTCATGACTTGGTTTTATGCTTGTGGACTTAGTCTATGACCCAATCCTTGTTGTAAACGGTAAAGGTGCGCTTGCTCCTGTACAGCTCATTCTGCTTGGGAATGCGCACTTTGTAGGTTTTTCCCGAAGCGTTGGTGAGCTTGGTGGAACGTATCCACGGGTTGGCCTCTCGCAGTTGGGCGTAGGTGATGCCCTTGCCCTTGGCCCAGTCGATCCAGCTAGCCACGGCTCCCGTGACGTCAACTGTGGTGTAGTCCACCGGCTGGTACAGGTGCTTGCGCGAGAAGCGGTAGCCGTAGCGTTTGGGCGATTCCATCACCAGCTTGTAGGCGATGATGCGGAACACATATCGTGAGGTCTCCTGGACCAGATACAGGTCGAAGGAGTTGTCCACCTTTTGCTTCGTGAGCTCGTTGGTGAGCCGTTGCATGCCCGCATTGTAGCTGGCGGCAACGGTGGGCCAGTGGCCGTATTTCTTGTAGGCTGACTTGAGGTACTTGCAAGCGGCTACGGTCGCTTTCTCGGGGTCGTAGCGCTCATCCACCTCGTCATTCACTTCGAGGCCGTAATCACGGCCTGTACCGGCCAGCAACTGCCACATTCCGGCAGCCTTGGCGCTGGAGTAGGCGTTGTAGTCCATCGAACTCTCGGTCACGGCCAGGTACAGAAAATCGAGGGGGACACCTTGCTCCTTGAGAATCTTGGCAAGCGCGGGAAAATAGCGGTTAGCGCGCTTGAAGCACAACTCGGTCGTCGTCTGGCCGTAGATGATGCCTGTCAATTCGCGGTCTAGGCGTTCGGCCATGTCCAGACGGTCAAAGCTCACCTTTTCCCCGGCAAACGTCACACTGGTGGGAATGTCAGGGCTCGCCGTCGTGCTGAACACGGGCGATGCTGAGGATGAACTCGACTTGCTGTACTCTCTTTTGAGCTGTGCCTGACCTGTGACGGAAATCACCATCAGCAGGGCGGCCATCAATATGATTCTCTTCATGAGGTTTGGGGTTCTTTCTAGTCGTTAATAACCGCCACCGCCGCCGTCCATTCCGCCGCCCGACGTGCCGTTGGCGCCCTTCTTGTAGCGCAGGATGGTGATGTCGCCGCGTTTCTTGTACTTCACGCCGTCACTGCCCGTTGCGGTCACCACGTAATAGTACACGCCGGTGTCCACGAGGCGGCCCTTATAGGTGCCGTCCCAGCCGCTGCCGGGGTCGGTGAACTCACACACGCAGGTTCCCCAGCGGTTGAAAATCCAGCAGTGGAACTCCACCAGCGACTTGTAAGACACCTTCCAGATGTCGTTGACGCCCTCGGTCGAGCCCGGCGAGAACACGTTGGGGCACACCAGCTCGCTCTCGCTCACGGTGATGGTGTAGGTCTCTCCCTCAAACTGGCAGGTGCCGGCGCCGTTGGCCACCCTGTAGCGCATGTAGTAGGTGCCGGCCTCGTTAAAGGTGTAGTCCACCTCGTCCTGGTTATATTGCAGGATAATGTCTTCAAAATCGGGGTCAGAGGCCATTTCCCAAACGCGATAGACTACGGCGTCAGTGGGATAGCCGGTGAACACAATGTGTACCGGTGCCGAGCCGCCAAGTCCGCTGTCCAGGCCCTTCTCATTGTTGTTGCCACGCATCTCCTGCACGGCAATGGAGCCGCAGCTCACGGCCTGTGTCTGGTAGAGCTGGCTCTCGATGGTCTCTTCAAGTCCCCATTGCTCCAGGAACTGGTCGCCCGACAGCGTGAACACCGTGTTGCACAGCGGCGGATCAATCTGGATTTCATCGTCCAGGCTCTCGAAGGTCTCGACGACGGGTTGCTCCTGCCAATCGGTGGAGTCCTCTCGCATCAGGGTGTTGTAGGACAACTTGATCTGGCGGTCAAGCACCTCGATGCGTCCATTGAGGGTACAGTAGAGTATCTTGGGAGCCCTGCCGTCAACATTGAAGCTCAACAGGCTGCAGGGAGTGTCGTCGATAAAGAATATGTCGTTGAGCTCCATGTAATAGTCGGCATAGTTGACCACCCAGCAGTAGTAAGGATGGTTGGAGCCCTCCTGGATCTTGTAACCGATGTTGGGTGTGATTTTATTCAGCGTGGTTGCAGCACCGTTCCAGCGGATATCGGAAACCGGTTCCATAACAAGGCCACCGTCACGATAGTAAAAGCTTTCCCAAGTCGCCGGTTCGCCGGTCGATGAGTTGAAGGTCATGCTCACCCCTTGGGTGTCATAGACTACATAGATCTTGTCCAGGCCCGTACTCATCTCGGGCGTCACCTCGATGACGGGATGTTCCCCCACTCCGGTAAAAGCCACCTGGCCGCTCGCCGACAACAAAGCCAGCGCGGCCGCCATGAGCGAAATCAACTTCTTGTTCATAGTGCGCACTTGAAATCTCTTTATTTATATATTATAACGTGCAGCCACGCTGGTTATTGCCCCGACCGGGAAACAATAACCATGGGGGCACTGGATTTGGGACAAACGGCTGCCTTAAAGGATGATGTTGATGATGGCGTTGATATCGGCGATGTTCACCTCGCCGTCACCGTTCACGTCGGCACGGCCTTCATAGGTGTCGACCTCCCCATGAATGACACCGATGATGCAATTCACATCGGCGATGTTCACCTCGCCATCGGCATTCACGTCACCAGTCAGTATATTGATTTTCCCGGTGAGATAGCCAGGGTCGCTTGGACCGCCGTCAATGCGGGCACGGGCGGCATCCACATGGTTCGCATCGTAAACTGTTCCTTGGCCGCCGACAAGCTTGGTGCAGCCAAGAAACATTTCCTTGGATTCAGTCACGGCATCTGTGCTCCAGCTATTGCCGGCATATACCGTTTCCAGGTTCTTGCAGCCATTGAACATGGCCTCCATGTTCCGCACATTAGACGTATTGAAGCGACTCAAGTCAAGGGATGCCAAAGTATCACATCCGGCAAACATGCCTCCCATGTCTCTCACATTCGCGGTGTTGAAGTCACTCACGTCGAGTGTTGCCAACGATTTGCAGCCCTGGAACATGTACTCCATTTCTGTTGCGCTCGAGGTGTTCATGCCACTCAAGTCTAGTTCAGTCAAGGATTTACAGCCCGAGAATATATATCCCATGTATCTCGCATTCGCGGCATTGAAGCCACTCAGGTCGAGGGATGTCAACGATCGGCAACCAGCGAACATGCCCGCCATGTCTTTCAGATTATCTGCCTTGAAGCCACTCAGGTTTATGGAAGTCAAGGTATCGCAGTCCGAGAACATGCGTGCCATGTTTGTCACATTCGCAGTGTTGAAACCGCTCAGGTCAAGCGAGAGCAAAGAGTCGCAGTCAGCGAACATCGCCCACATGTTTGTCACATTCGAGGTGTTGAAACTGCTCAAGTCAATGGATTTTAATGACTTACAGCCAGCGAACATTCTTCTCATGTCGGTCACTGAGCTGGTGTTTAAATGGGTGATTCCGGTGATGGAATCGAGCCTACTCATTCCGTAAAACCAACCATAAGTGGAGATGGGACGGGCAGCAACAAATGTGGAGTCTAACTGCACATGTGTGACGCCCTCGGCATATTCAGACCAGCCAGGATTGACTGCTCCCGTATTCAGCAAATAGGTAGTGCTTGGGCGGATGGAACGCTCATCATCGTAGTAGAACGACAGCGTCGTTTGGTCGGCCGAAAGCAGTGCATAGGCAATTCTTTTTCTGGAAAGATAGCCTGGATTGGTGGGGCCTTCATCTATATGGGCATAATCGACATCCACATGGCTCTCATCATAAACTGTACCTTGCTCACCGACAAGGCTGGTGCAGCCATGAAACATTTCAAAGGAAAAGGTCACCGAATCAGTAGACCAGCCTTTGCCGACATAGATTGTAACCAGATTATCGCAGCCGTCGAACATGTATGCCATGCCTTTTACATTCGTAGTATTGAAACCACTCAAATCAATGGATGTCATGGATTTGCAGCCCATAAACATGCCGCTTAGGCCCTGCACATTAGAGGTATTAAAACCACTCAGGTCAAGAGTTGCCAACACATCACAGTTAGCGAACATTCCACTCATGTCTGTCACATTAGAGGTGTTGAAGCCACTCAGGTCAAGAGTTGCCAACACATCACAGTTAGCGAACATTCCACTCATGTCTGTCACATTAGAGGTGTTGAAGCCACTCAGGTCAATAGAATCCAAAGACTGACAGATATTGAACATATCTGCCATGTCTGTCACATTCGTGGTGTTGAAACTGCTCAAGTTAATAGATTTCAGGGATTTACAAGCATAAAACATCCTTCTCATTCTTGTCACATTCCTGGTATTGAAACTACTCAGGTCAAGAGATGTCAAGGATCTACAGTTTTGGAACATTTCTAGCATATCTGTCACGTTCGAGGTATTGAAACTGCTCAAGTCAAGGGAATCCAGAGATACACATTCCTCAAACATCATTTGCATGTTTGTCACTTTCGCAGTGTTGAAACCTCTCAGGTCAAGAGTTGTCAACGCATGGCAACCACCGAACATGTTGGCCATAATCGTGACATTCGAGGTATTGAAACCACTCACATCAATAGTTGTCAATAATTCGCAGTCAGCGAACATACCACCCATTGTTGTCACATTAGAGGTGTTGAAGCCGCTCACATCAAGGGAAGTCAAGGATTCGCAGCCAGCAAACATGAATTGCATGTTTGTCACTTTCGAGGTATTGAAACCGCTCACGTCAAGGGAGGTCAATGAGTTGCCAGCGAACATGCCTTCCATGTTTGTCACTGAATCGGTATTTAAATAGGTGATTCCAGTAATGGAATAAAGTTTATCCATTCCGCGAAACCACCCTTGAGTGGAAGCGGGACGGGCAGCGACAAATGTGGTGTCAAACACCACCTTGGAAATATTGAGCCTGACATTATACCATTCGGGAGAAGAAATAGAATCAATTATATCCAACGAATAGGAAGTACCCGGGCGGGAACTGCGTTGGTCATCGTAGAAGAACGTCAGTGTGCTGTCGGCCTCGGTAAATATGGTGTAAGCCTCCTGTGCCCTCGCTGCAAATGATACAAACATCAGCAACATAAGCATCAGGCATCGGCTCATGGATATCTTGTAATTAATTGGTCGTTTCATCGTCTATGTGTTATAGTTCAGTTAATGATTCCATTGATTGAAACTGCAAATTTAGTAAAAACAACTGAATAATCTGAATTCTCTGAGATATCCGCTCCCATTTTTGCTGTCGGATGTCCAGTTATTTCTGAAATTTCAGTTGTTATATTAATTGTTGTTTTATCAGCAAAGGGGCTTTTTGTCATTTCAGGCGAATGGATTACCTTTGCAGGGATAATAATAATCACATTAATATATAAGAGACATGGAAGAGGACTTGACGATGAACGGGATGCCGCGGCGCGAGCGTGCGGTGATGTATAAGCGCGACCATAACTGCTGTCAGGCGGTGCTGCTGGCCTATGCTCCTGAGCTGGGATTGCCCGAGGAAAAATTGCTGGCGATGGGTGCCTGTTTCGGCAGCGGAATGGGCAGCATGGAGGAGACGTGCGGCGCCTTGTGCGGCGCGCAAATAGCGCAGGGGTTGTTAAAATTTGACAACCGCAGGATGAATCCCCAGGCTAGCCGATTGAGGGCTGAATTTGAGCAGCGTTGCGGCGCCACACGGTGCAAGGATCTGAAGGGTGTGGGCAGTGACCGTGGGGTGTTGTGCTCTTGCGAGGACTGTGTGCGTCATGCAGTTGATGCCCTGGATGAAATGATTTAGTTTATCAAAAAACTACACGAAAACATAGCGTTAGTTTGGCGAGAATTCAGTAATTTTGGATAAATTAGGCGGCGCCTCAACAAAAACAAATTTTTTTTTGTTTTTGTGTTCGACTTGCACTAATTTTGCAGTCCAATAAAAGAGAGAGATTTATACACTGATTCATAACTAACTATCAAACATATAGATAACAATCATGGGATGGTTTTCATTCACTCAAGAAATCGCTGTCGATTTAGGAACAGCCAACACCATTATCATTCATAACGACCGCATCGTCATTGACGAGCCGTCGGTTGTGGCACTCGATTCCAAGACCAACAAGCCCATCGCAGTGGGTGAGCGTGCCCGCGAGATGCACGGCAAGGTCCATGAGGGCATCCGCACCGTGCGCCCCTTGAGCGACGGTGTAATCGCCGACTTTAACGCCGCCGAGCACATGATCCGCGGCATGATCAAGAAGGTGAGCGCCAAGAATCACTGGTTCTCGCCCTCGCTGCGCATGGTCGTGTGTGTACCCTCGGGTTCGACCGAGGTCGAGATTCGTGCCGTCCGCGACTCGAGTGAGCATGCCGGTGGCCGTGACGTGTACATGATTTACGAGCCCATGGCAGCAGCCTTGGGTATCGGCCTGGACGTGTTGGCACCTGAGGGCAACATGATTGTTGACATCGGTGGCGGTACGACCGAGATCGCTGTTATCTCGCTGGGCGGTATCGTGAGCAACAAGAGCATCCGCACTGCCGGTGACGACCTCACCGAGGACATCCAGGAGCACATGCGCCGCGCCCACAATGTCCGCGTGGGTGAGCGTACTGCTGAGGCCATCAAGATCAACGTGGGATCGGCCCTGACCGACCTGGGCCCCGATGCTCCCGAGGACTTCATCATCCATGGCCCCAACCAGGTCAACTCGCTGCCCCTCGAGGTGCCCGTGACCTACCAGGAGGTGTGCCACTGCATCGAGAAATCCATCTCCAAGATCGAGGCTGCCGTGCTGAGCGCCCTGGAGCAGACTCCTCCCGAGCTGTATCAGGACATCGTGCACAACGGTATCTTCCTGACAGGTGGTGGCGCCCTGTTGCGCGGCCTTGACAAGCGCTTGACCGACAAGATCGGCATCGAGTTCCATGTCGCCGAGGATCCCCTGCACGCTGTAGCCAAGGGTACCGGCATCGCATTGAAGAACATCAAGCACTTCAAGTTCCTCATGCGCTAAGCGCGTGACATCCTGATCGGGCACGATGAATAATCTGCTCAACTTTTTCGTCAAACACAGTGCGTGGTTCATTTTCGCAATTTATGTGATATTGAGCCTCGTGCTGCTGTTTAAGGATAACCCTTACCAGCAGAGCGTCTATCTGACCTCGGCCAACTCGGTGAGTGCCGCTGTCTATAAGGCGTTCAACGGCATTACGTCCTATTTTCACCTGCGGGGCATCAATGAGAGCCTGCAGGAACGCAATGCTGCGCTGGAGATGGAACTGATTGAGCTGCGGGGGCAGCTGAGTGAGATGGCGCTTCATTCGCCCGACTCGCTGCACCAGCCCGCTTTGAAGCAGTACAGCTTCGTGATGGCGCATGTCATCAGCAACAGCATTGCCCAGACCAACAACTACATCACCATCGACCGTGGACATCTCGACGGCGTGAGCCCCGAGATGGGCGTCATCGACCAGAACGGCGTGGTGGGTATCGTCAACGTCGTCGGGCCTCATGCGGCGCGTGTGATCTCGCTGCTGAACCCTCACATCAGGCTCTCGTGCAAGCTGCGCGCCAGTGGCTTCTATGGCAGTCTGGTGTGGGATGGCAAGAGCCCGCAGCATGCTGTACTCGAGGAGCTGCCCAAGCACCTGAACTGGCACAAGGGTGACACCATTGTCACGAGCGGCTATTCGGCAGTGTTCCCCGAGGGGATTATCGTGGGCACGGTCGAGGGACTGGCCCGCGGCATGAGTGACAGCTTTGTGTCGTTGCGCATCAGGCTGACGACCAACTTCAGCCAGCTGAGCAGCGTGCGTGTCATCACCAACAGCATGAAGGAGCAGATCGACGCGCTGCGCCGTGCCGAGCAGGGCATCGATACCGTGGCCGGCATCCAGACACGTCCCGAAATCAAGCCCGAGATCGTTGACGTGGTGCCCCAGGAGGAAAAACCCAAGAAACAGCCCGTCCAACCGGTGCCGTCAGTACAGCAACCTGTGCAGCCCGTCCAGCCCGATGAACCCGTTGAACCTGAATCAGGAGGAGAACAGCCATGACCAAGACCGTAATACAATTCATTGCCCTGTTCCTGGCATTGCTGGTGCTGCAGCTGGTGTGCAACAAGATTGTCTTGTTCAACGTGGCCATGCCGGTGGTGTTTATCTACCTGATACTGCGCCTGCCGGTCAATCTGCACGGCGGCTGGGTGTTGACCATCGCTTTCTTCATGGGGCTGATCATCGACATCTTTGACAACACGCCGGGCATGAATGCGCTGGCATGCACTATGATGGCAGCCGTGAGGCGTCCCGTTTTCAACCTGTTCGTCTCGCGTGAGGACGACTTGAACATCCCGCTGCCGTCGGTGGCTTCGATGGGTGTGGGCGACTACTTCAAGTACATGGCGACGCTCGTGACACTGTATTGTGCCCTCATCTTTGCCATTCAAGCTTTTACACTGCACAACATCCTGCTCACTCTTGCGCGCATCGCTGGCAGCAGTGTGCTGTCTATTATCGTTATTTTCGGGTTGGAAAGTCTAGTGAGCACGCGCCGTGAGAAAAGATTATAACCTGGAGAAGCGCAAGCTGGTCATTGGCGGCTTTATCGTGGCGATTGTGTTGATCTACATCGTCAGGTTGGTGCAGTTGCAGGTGCTGGACAGCACCTACAAGGCCAATGCCGACAGCAACGCCTTCATGGAAAAGGTCATGTACCCCTCACGCGGCCTCATCTATGACCGCAACGACTCGCTCGTGGTGTATAATGTGCCGGAGTATGACCTGGTGATGATTCCCAAGGACGTGACCCCGTTTGACACCATCGACTTTTGCAACACGTTGAAAATCAGCCGTGAGGAGTTCGACCACCGTTGGCAGGAAATGAGAAAAGGCCGCAGTTACTCGGCTTTTACCCAGCAGGTGTTCATGAATCACCTCACTCCCGAGGACTATGGGCGCTTGCAGGAGAAACTGTACCGTTTTCCGGGTTTCTTCGTTGTGCAGCGCATCCTCAGGCAGTATAATTACGCGGTGGCGGCCAATGTGTTGGGCGACATCCGCGAGGTCAATGCCAAGGACATCGAGAACGACGACTATTACCGCCCCGGTGACTACACGGGTGACCTGGGCATCGAGAAGAGCTATGAGCAATGGTTGCGTGGCATCAAGGGCAAGGAAATTCTTATCCGCGACGCAACGGGCAAAATCAAGGGCCATTACAATGACGGCGCCAACGACGTGTCGCCTGTGGCAGGCAACAACCTGAAACTCAGCATCGACATCGGCCTGCAAGCCTATGGTGAGATGCTCATGCAGGGCAAGGTGGGCGCTATCGTTTGCATTGAGCCCAAGACAGGCGAAATCCTGGCGCTGGTGTCGAGTCCCACCTATGACCCGTCGCTGCTCATGGGTAAGGAGCGCGGCAAGAATTACCGCGACTTGGTCAACAACAGGCTCAAGCCGCTGTATGACCGCTCGATTATGGCGGCCTATCCTCCGGGCTCAACATTCAAGCCCACACAGGGCCTCATTTTCCTGGACGAGGGCATCATCACCACGAGCACCGTTTTCCCCTGCCGTCGAGGCTACGTCAACGCAGGATTGCGCGTGGGTTGCCATGGGCATGGCTCACCCATCCCCTTGAAGCCCGCTCTGCAAACGTCATGCAACGCCTACTTCTGCTGGGGCTTCAAGTACATGATGGACAAGCGCTCGAAGTATGGCACAACGGGCAAGGCCTTTGAGGTGTGGAAGAACCACATGGTGTCGATGGGCTATGGCTACAAGCTGGGCATCGACATGCCGGGCGAGAGCCGCGGCTTTATCCCCAATACCGCCTTCTATGACAAGATCTACGGTGAGGGCCGTTGGGTTGGACAGACCATCATCAGTGACGCCATCGGCCAGGGCGAAATCCTGGCTACCCCCCTGCAGATTGCCAATCTGAGCGCCACCATCGCCAACCGCGGCTATTACATCACACCCCATGTGGTGAAGAACAT
>JAEEGG010001654.1_pt1 | contig 59353 bp, 31 predicted proteins | sample 9134161 | NCBI WGS metagenome assembly JAEEGG01 (sample SAMN16246543, study PRJNA631951) | gut metagenome | biome: gut microbiome; feature: rumen; material: CR-attached | host: Bos | place: Iran: Karaj | collected 2018-10
AGAGAAGGTGCTCAAAGAGTACACCATCAGCGGCGACACCACGCTTACCATCGACTATCTGGAACCCGGCTCGTACCTTTGCAAAATGATTTGCGACGACAACCGCAACGGCAAGTGGGATACGGGTAATTTCAACTTACGCCGCCAACCCGAACGGGTTTTCTATTTCGGTCAGAAAATCGAGACCAAATCAAGTTGGGATATTGAATACACCTGGAAAGTTGAGTAATGCGCCGGGCGGTTGCCATATTGCTTTTTCTGTGCATGTGGGTTACCGGATACTCGCAGCCTACCTACACGTTCGGCAAGTTTGTTGCTGGCGAACGCTTTAAACTCGACATCTACTACAACTGGCAGTTTATATGGCTCAACGCCGGATGGGTGACCTTCGAAATCCGCGATACAACTTGGAACGGCCAGCCACTCTACCACCTTTTGAGCGAAGGTGCCACAAATCCGGGCTACGATTGGTTCTACAAGGTCCGCGACCGCTACGAAGCCATCGTAGAACCGCAGACCTACACCCCGCACTGGTTCAGATGCAACACTTTGGAAGGCAGTTTTTGGGACCGCGAAGAAGTCCGGTTCAACTATAACGACAGCATTGCCATTGTGGCAACCGAGAACGCCAAACGGGCTTTCAAAATCGACACGCTGAAAGTAACACCGTCGATAACCGATTTGATTTCAGCCATATACATCTGCCGCTCGATTGATTTTACAAAAATCGTCTATGGACAAAAAGTGCCCGTGCCGGTGATTGTCGGCAACAAAATCTACAACCTGCACTTCCGCTATATGGGCATCGAGCCCGTCACCACTCGCAGCGGCGACACTTACCAATGCCGCAAGTTTAAGGTGATGATGGTTGACGGAACCATCTTCAGCGGCGGCGAAGACCTTACCGCATGGATAACCGACGACCCCAACTGCGCGCCAATAATGATGGAAGCAAAGATTGCCGTGGGCTCGGTGAAGGCTTTTCTGGTGGAAATGCGCGGCAACCGCTGGCCGCTTAAAAAGGTGGAAACAAACAAAAAAGAGTAAAGACAAAACCCGCCTTTACTCTTTATTCTTTCAACCTAAACAAAACTACTGCCTAAATCTTCAATTCCCTTCCGTAGTAGAAATCCAGAATCTTCATTCGGAACAGATACTCATATTTTGCCTGAATGAAAGTTGACTGCGCCTGTGCAAGACGGTTTTTGGCTTCGTTGAACTCGAGCGGCGTAACGATTCCCAAATCGAATTTCTCTTTCACATAACGAAACGACTCGTCGGCGCTGCTCACGGCTTTCTGACTCGATTCGTAGCGCTTCAAGGCGGCTTGTGCGTTCACATACACTTGCTGAATCTCTTTCAACAATGTGTTTTTGGCCTGTTGCAGTTCAAGTTGTGAGTTCTGATAGTTCAACTTGCTGTTTTTCACGCTTGTACGGGTTTGCCAGCCATTAAAAATAGGAATGTTCAGCGAAAGACCGATACTCTTGCTGCCGTGCAGGTCGAGTTGGTCGCTCACCGACTGGTTGGGCATTCCCGACATTTTGTAGTAACTGTTGCTGTAGCCCGCGCTGGCGCTCAACGACGGGTACTGCTGCGCCCGTGCAACAGCAATCTGGCGGTCGGCGCTCTCAACGGCTAACTCGCGGCTCTTAATCTCAGGACGCTCCTCAACGGCGTGTTCATAAACCGTGTCAACCGACAATAGCGTGGCTGCCACCTGGTCGAAATCGATATTCGGTACAACAATATCAAAATTCTCATTCACAGGCAGTTCCAACAGTTGTTGAAGTGTGATTTTCGAAATCAGCAGCGAGTTCTCGCGGTTTGTCACGTCGAGTTCCTCCTGCGCCGCCTGCGACTCCGTTTCAAGCAGTTTGCCAGCGGCAAGTTTGCCTGCCTCAACCTGCTGACGGTTGGTCTCAATCTGCTCGCGCGTCAGTTCGAGTTGCTCGCGCGATGTCTCCAGCAACTCCTTGTTCAGCAGCACGTCAAGGTAGGCCGAGGTAATGTTCAGCGACATATTATTCTTGGCCTGCTCCAGATTCTGCAAAGCCGCCTCGTAGTTGAGTTTGCTCACCTTAATCTGGTTGTATTTATACAGGCCGTTGAACAGCGTCACGTTGGCCGATATATGGCCCGACGTTGTCGATGAGTTGTTGTTGACGAAGGTGTTGTCCTCGCCCGTCGACTGGCCGAACGAGTACGACTGGCTCAACCCCGCGTTCACGCTTGGCAGCACGCTCAAGCGCGACTGCTCGTGCGAGTTTTTCTGCTGCTCAACGCTCAATTGCTGCTGCTTGATGGTTATGTTGTTGTCGATGGCGTAACTGATGCAGCGTTCCAGCGTCCACTCGTCCTGCGCCGTGGCCACATTTGCCACCAGCATAGCCGCCACTGCCAATATTGATGTCTTTTTCATTTTCGATTACTGATTATAAATTGATGAATCGGTCAATCGGTGAACTGATGAATCGAGCGTTCGATTATCCGATTATCCAGTTATCCGATTCAACATTATCATTTGATTATCACATTTCCTTTCAACTTGTCTTCCCAATCAAGGCCGTTCTTAATCTCGATGTTGATGCCGTCAGATGCGCCAATCTCAACATATCGGCGCTCAAAACGTTGCGGCATTTCCGTCGAATCGCTGACAAGCACATTCACAAACGAACTGTCGTTCTCAAAGAAGAGCAAACCTTCCGAGATGGCCATTACGCTGTCGTGACGCTCCAGAATGATGTTGGCGTTGGCGCTGTAGCCCGAGCGGATGAACACTCCGTCCTGCAACTGCACTTTGGCTTTGATGTCGAACTGTACCGCGCCGTTCTGCTCCACGCCTTTCGGCGAGATGTACTCGAGCACGGCGTCGAAACGGGTGTCGATGATAGCGCCGATGGTCAGGTCGAGGTGCATGCCCTCGTGGATTTTGCCCACCTCGGTTTCGTCAATCTTACCCTCGAAAATCATATCGCCCATATCGGCCACCACGGCAATGGTGGTGCCGTCGTTGAAGGTGTTCGACTGCGTAACGCTGTTACCCTCTTTGATTGGCACGTCGATAATCATTCCGTTGATGGTTGAACGGATGAGCGTGTTGGTGGTGTTCTGCGCCTTCTTGCTCACACCGTCTTTGATGATTTCCAAGTTGCTCTGCGCGTTGTTGTAATTCTCAACCGCCTGATTATATGATAGTTCGGCTTGTTGGAACTCCTGTTCCGAAATCACCTTGCGCTCAAAGAGTTGTTTTTGACGGTTATAGTTGATGGTTTCGTTGTCGAGATTCAGTTTCTGCATTTTTACCTGCGATTCGGCCGAGTTAAGTGATTGAACGTCAGGAATAATCTTCACCTTGGCAATCACCTGGCCTTCTTTCACCATTGAGCCGGCTTCAAAATAAATCTCCTGCACAATGCCTGACACCTGCGGTTTGATGGGAATCTCCTTGCGAGGCACAATCGAGCCTGTTGCCATTGTCTGATTAACAATGTTGGTTTTCTGCGGTTTCTCGATGTTGTAAACCTCCGGCTCCTTCTTGGTCTTACTGGCCAGGAACACTATTGTGCCCACAAACAGCACAATCACAAAAATCAGTGTCAGAATCTTAAAAAACTTTTTCATAAACTTATATTTTAATTGTTAATTGTTCATTATTAATTAATTACCCATTGTCGACTTTCAATTTTCAATTCCAAATTTTCAATTCCAAATCACTCCTCTCTAATCGCGTCAATTGGTTTGATTTTTACTGCGCGAAGGGCTGGAAGCAGACCAGCGGCGGCTCCTGCCACAACCAGAATGGCAAGGCACAAAAGGCCCACGCTCAAGTTGATTCCCGGATTCAGGAAAGCGCTATCGCCGCTCGACGAGAGAATCACTCCAAGCGCCTCGTTGATGAGCACACCCAGCACTAATCCCAGATAGCCCGCCACCACGGTGAGCAGTACCGACTCGGTGATTATCTGCCGTATGACGCTTGCCGGTGTGGCTCCGATGGCGCGCTTGATGCCAATCTCTTGCGTGCGCTCCTTCACAATCACCAGCATAATGTTGCTGATGCCGATGACGCCAGCCAGCAGAGTGCCTATGCCCACAAGCCAAATGAGCAAATCAACACCCATAAACAGATTGCTAATCTGTGCGAACTGCTTGGAAAGATTCACATGCTGCAAGGCCTCGTTGTCGTCAGGCGACACGTCCTTGTGGCGGCTGCGGATGAAGCGCATAACCTCCTCCTCAACGTCACCGATGTTGCGGTTGGCTGGAGCCCCAATGACAAGCATTCCCACATTGTCGCCCATATTGTAAGCCTGCTGCATTGTGCTAAAAGGCAGACGGACAGCATATTGCGGATTGAACCCGATGCCTATGCCTTTGCCGCCGTAAGCGCCAACCACCTTGTAATAGACGCCCGACAGGCAGATATATTTACCAATCGGGTCCTCGCCGTTGGGGAACAAATCGTCGCGCACACGAGGCCCGATGACGCACACCTTGCGCCTCTCGCGGATGTCCATTTCGTTGATGTAGCGGCCGCATTCCATTTTCAGATACTCAACATTGGTGGTAACAGGATACTCGCCCACCACCGTGCAGTCCGACGACCGCAGGTTGTAGGTGGCACCGCCGCCGCGATAATTCCTGATTCGCGGAACAACATACAATTCGGGGTATTGCTTGTTGAGAGCCTCCACGTCGCTGTTTTTGAAGTTCCACCAGTGGTTGCGCTTAAAGCCGCCGTAGGGAATAGAGGTGTTGTTTGTCCACATAATAGTGGTGTTTTTGGCAACGTTGCTATACTGCGCTTCAACGCCGTTTTGCAGACCGTTGCCCGCACCAGCCAGTGTAATCAGCATAAACAATCCCCAGAACACACCAAACGCCGTCAGAACCGAACGCGTCCGGTTCTTGCTGATTGCCTGCCAAATCTCCTTATATAATTCTCTGTCGAACATTCTCTTGTTTTAAGTTATAAGTTGTTAAGTTTTAAGTTCTTAATTGTTGAATCGGAAGTTGTGGTCTAACACCCAAAACCTAAAACCCAACACCATTTTTCATTTTTAACTTTACATTTTTAATTCTTCATTTTCTCTAGTGCCTAGTGCCTGATTCCTAATACCTTTTTACTCATACCTCAACGCCTCAATCGGCTTAATGCGTGCCGCCTTCAGAGCGGGAATCAGACCGGCGATGGTGCCGCAGATGATTAGCAGAACAACTGCTCCTATGGCGATGCCAAGGTCGGCGTTCGGGTTCAGAAACATTAGCATATCGCCGCCTGCATCGGTTGTCTCGGGACGGCTGGCAATAATCTGGTCGTTGATGTAATCCACCACTTCCATTACAAACACACCAAACACCATTCCAAAATAACCTGCTATGGTTGTGATAGTTACGGCTTCAGAGATAACCAAACTCACCACCGAGCCGGGTCTTGCGCCAAGCGCCTTACGCACGCCAATCTCGCGGGTACGCTCCTTCACCACAATCATCATTATGTTGCTCACACCCACAATGCCCGAGATCAGGGTGCCGATGCCTATCATCCAAATGAATATGCTAATGCCGTTGAACAATTTCTGCGTATCCTCATAATCCTCAAGGCCGTCGTAGATGTAAACCGCCGAACGGTCGTCGGGATGGAATTGGTGCAAAGCGGCCATTCTCTTGCGAATCTGGTTTTCAACCTCTTTGTTCTGCTCAACAGTATTGCCCGGTGATGTGGTCATTTGGAACCACGAAACCTCGTTGCGGCCGCCACGCAGCATCCGAGCCGTGCTGAACGGAATATATACGTTTCGGTTGTCCCATTCAGCATCGCTGTAAACACCCACCACAAGGAACAATGAGTTGTTGATTTTGACGTATTGTCCAATAGGGTCGCTGTCGGGGAAGACGGTTTTCACCACATCGGTACCAATGGTGGCCACCTTGCGTTTCAGGCGGACATCGGTATCGTTGATGAAACGGCCCGATTTGATTTTCAGATTTTCGCTCACCTCGATTGAAGGGTAAACACCACGCGTCGAGAAACTGCCGTAGTGAGAGCCGTTACTCACGCTCGAACTCCACATCGATATTATGGGCGATATGGTGGCAAGGCCGTCAACCTGTTCGAGAAGGTCGATGTCGCGGTTGTCGAACTGAATGTATCTGTTCTTTTTCAACCCGTTGTATTCCATGCTGGTACGCCCGCAGTCGACGCTCATGTAGTTGGTGGCGTCGTTCTCAAAGTTCAGCATAATGGCATTTTGTAGGCCATTGCCCGAACCCAGAAGCACAATCAGAATGAAGATGCCCCAGGCTACGCTGAAAGCCGTCAAGACGGTGCGCAGTTTGTTCTTGCGCATAGTCGAAAAAATCTCCTGCCACTTGTCTAAATCAAACATTCTTTGGCGATTTTTATCTTGTTTGGGGTATCAGATTCAATCACTCCATCTTTCAGAAAGACAGTGCGATTGGTCATATCGGCAATGTCGCGTTCGTGAGTCACAATGATGATGGTCTTGCCCTCGCGGTTCACCTCTTGCAAAAGGTCCATTACCTCGTACGAAGTCTTTGTGTCGAGAGCGCCCGTAGGCTCATCGGCCAGAATCACCTTCGGATTTGCGATGAGCGCCCGCGCAATGGCAATGCGCTGCTTCTGTCCGCCCGAGAGTTCGTTGGGCATGTGCTCGGCATGAGTGGCCAGCCCCACACGCTCCAGATACTCATAGGCAATTTGGTTGCGTTTTTTGCGGTTAACACCCTGATAATAAAGCGGAAGCGCTACGTTTTCGAGTGCGTTTTTGAATGTTATCAGATTGAACTGCTGGAATACGAAGCCCAGCATATGGTTGCGGAAGGCGGCGGCGCGTTTCTCGCTCATGTTGCGCACCAGTTCGCCGTTGAGGTGGTAAGTGCCTTCGTCGTAATTATCGAGGATTCCCAGAATGTTGAGCAGCGTTGATTTTCCCGAGCCCGAACTACCCATAATCGACACCAGTTCGCCCTCGCTGATGTTCAGGTTAATGCCCTTGAGCACATGCAGCGGTTCGCCTCCGGTGAAGTACGACTTATGCAAATTTTCTATCGCTATCATTTTTGTTTTATGCAAGTAACGTCTAATAGACAGCAAAAAACGAACAATGTTACAGGAAAATGAGAAAAAAAAATTAAAGAAGTGATTGACGATGAAATTTCTGTAATCAAGACGCCTTACTTGATTAAAAATCGTGTATAAACCTTTCTCTCCAAATTGCGTAAAAGTAAAAATGACATTTATTTTGTCAGGATGCTTTGTAAATGTTTAAAGTGCATATTATGAGATATTTGTCGAAATTATTATTTGGTTTTGCGGTTGCTACCATGTTTGTTTGCTGCGAGGATAAATCGGATCCGGTCCCCGAGCCGGAACCAACACCCCAACCCGATACAACTGAAGTTGAGACAGTATACAACGGTGTTTATGTTGATGGCCGTTACTTGAAAAGTCCAGACGGACAGATACTTAACCTTCACGGCTTTGCGCAGACCTATAGCCCGTGGTTCAACGAGCAGATGACCAAATGGAACAATTACGATGTTGAAGCCTGCCTGAAATACAACCAAGGCTTGATTGACGACATTTGGCGTGCGGGATGGGAGATGGATTTTGTGCGAATGCACATGGATCCTTACTGGAGCAACACGCCCGGCCAGCAGACAACAGGCGAGAATGACATTTCCGCTTTTGATGTAAGGCGTTTCAAGCAGTATCTCGATGAAGTGTTTGTACCGATGGCCAAATATATCATCGATAACGGAATGTATGTGGTGATGCGGCCTCCGGGCGTCTGCCCGCATGTGATTGCCGTTGGCGACGATTACAACAAATACCTGATTCGCGTTTGGAACATCGTTTCGAAGGACAAATATTTGAAAAACAACCCCAAAGTGATGTTCGAGTTGGCCAACGAGCCTGTTGATATCAAGGGGAAGGATGGTTCGACGGGGAGTTGGTCGCAGAGCCAATTCGACGCCTGCAAGGAGATTTTCCAGTCGGTGGTCGATGTCATTCGTGAAAACGGCTGCGACAATGTGCTTTGGATTCCGGGGCCGGCCTATCAGGGCAACTATAGCGGTTTTGCCAACAATCCCGTTCAGGGTAAAAATATCGGCTATGCTGTTCACGTCTATCCTGGCTGGATGGGCAGCGATGGAGAGAACCCTGATCATGGCGATATTCAGGATAACGGCGGCTATGAATCGTTTCAGACAGGATGGAATGAGAAGGTGAAACCAGTAGCCGATTTTGCGCCTGTGATGGTGACCGAAATGGACTGGGCACCAGCCAAATACAACAAATCGTGGGGAAAGGCCTACACTGGTGTGGCCGGTGGAGCGGGCTTCGGTGCCAACTTCAAACTGATTGCCGACCAATGCGGCAACGTGAGTTGGCTAATCTTCACATCGCCCGACTTGCTGGCGCAATTTGTTGACCGTCAGCCTCAAAACGAATCGGACTACACATTCTTGACAGACCCCGAGGCCTGTCCGTGGCCAACCTATCATTGGTACAAGGAGTATGCCGGAATTGAGGTGCCAAAGGGCGCGCCAATGTCGATAAGTGTTGGCGGAGCAAAGAACGGCACGGTTGAGATGATGCTCAGCGCGACAGCCCGGATGGTGGTTTCGGTGATGTATTCGAGCGGCACGGCATCGGTTGTGAGCGATAGTCTGACGTTTACCATAGCCGATGACAGCATTCTCAGTTACGAGGGCGAATGCCGATTCAAGGCTCTAAAGGAAGGTTCGACAACCATCGAGATTAAATACACTGAAGCGGGCAAAACACTGACTAAAACCTTCAATGTTGAGGTTTCACAGTTCTTTCCGCTGACAAATGCCAAATTTGATCCGAATATTTTTGAAACAGGTTCATTCGATGAATCTACCGGCACGCTCATAACCGGTCAATGGGGGTTTGGTGGCTGGCGCTATCCGTCGGGCATCAACCTTTCGGGCTACTCAACGCTGACCATTGAGTTGGGCGCGGTGCAGGAGTGCTCGGCATCGTTCCGCCTGTTCGACTCAAACAACTATTGGTCGGAACCGGCAGCGTACGACTTTGGCAGCAAAACCACGCTTGTCATCGACCTTCAGAACATGAAGAACAAGAACGGCCAGAAGGTTGACCTGTCGCACATCTACATTGCCGGTATCTGGACAAGCGGCGGTAAGCCGGTGGTTATCAAGAGTTTGACATTGGAATAATTTCAAGGAAAAACGAAAATTGAGATAATTTAGAAAGTTGGGAAGTCCGTATTTCCCAACTTTTTTTATAATTGTATCGCATTGAAAAACAAAAATATGAAAACGCACACTCTTTTGGCAAGTATGGCACTGGCATTGCTGGCCGTTGGCACTTCGTGTTCCGATAAGATTGAAAACAGCACTCCGGCTCTCAAACCTCGAATTGTGGTGATGACCGACATTGGCCCGGCTGAGGTTGAACCCGACGATAAAGAGTCGGCTGTGCGGCTGCTTGCCTATGCCGACCGCTTTGAGATTGAGGCAATTATAACCTCAATCGGTTGGAACTGTGACCCTTATCCCGAGGAGTGGTCGGTTTATCTGACACAGGTTATTGATGCCTATCAGACTGATGTGCAGAATCTTATGAAACGTTCCAATCAACAGGATTTCAATAATATCGATGAAGAACAATGCACGCAGGAACTTGGCTACTGGCCGAGCGCAGACTATATCCGCAGCCGTGCTATGATGGGTAGCAAGCGTGCTGGAATAGGCGTGATTGGTGCCGATAACGATTCGCCCGGAAGCGATTTTCTAATCCGCCTTGCCGACGAGGATGACGACCGTCCGATATGGCTCTGCTCGTGGGGCGGCGCCAACACTTTTGCCCAAGCCGTGTGGCGCGTGAAACAGGAACGCAGCGCCGAAGAACTCAAGGAATTCCTGAACAAGTTCCGCCTCTACACCATCACCGACCAGGATATGCAGTACAGCATGCGAATGAACCGCGCCTACAGTTCGCATCAATGGCTTCGCCGCGACTATCCTTTTGATTTGCTGATGGTTTGGGATGAGAGCGCGTGGCTCAATCAGAACGAGTTGGGCAAATCGAACTGGGACAAATATGCAAGCCAGATTCAGGGCAAAGGCGCCATGGGCAAGGTCTATCCGAAATTCCTTTGGGGTGTTGAGGGTGACACTCCAAGTTTCCTGAACGTGATGCCCAATGGACTGAACAATCCCGACGACCCGACACAGATAGGCTGGGGCGGTTGCCACGAATTTGGCATATCGCCCGACGAGGAAACCTACGCATGGACCAACTGGCAGCAGCCTCTCAAAGACATTTCCAATGCCTACGAACACAAATTCTATCCCGATGAGTTCAACGATTTTGCGGCTCGTATGCAGTGGGCAGACACAGGCGAAGGCAACCACAATCCTGTGGCGGTGGTCAATGGCTCGCAAGACCTTCGACCGATGAACATCAGCGCCAAACCTGGGCAAACGCTCAAGTTTGATGCCTCTAAATCATTCGATGCCGATGGCGACAAACTTTCGTTCAACTGGTGGTTCCAGGAGTTCCCCGATGAAACTAGTTATCCGGCAATCGGCAACCCCGAATCGTCCAAAGTCAGCCTCAGCATCCCTGAAGGCTCGAATGGGAATATCTATCACTTAATCTGCGAGATACACGATGACGGACCGTTCAGTTTGACGGCTTACCGGAGGGTGGTTATTAGCGTGGAATGATAGGGAGTTGGTTGTAGTGCCAAATTTTCCTTTCATCTTTCAAAAATCGCTTTACTTTTGCGCCGCGAAAAGAATGGGGTGCCGCAAGGCTGAGATTATACCCTTTGAACCTGATACGGGTAATGCCGGCGTAGGGATAAGACTCTGATTTCCAAGAGTCAAAGTATAATTCTTTCATAACCCCCATTTCAATCTTTTTACTAACTAAAAAATTTAAAAGATGAAAAGGGATTTTCTTACAGCAGCAGCCGTCGTTCTGTCGGCAGCGAGCGCAATGGCGCAGAACGCGCTAGACACGGTGATTACCGCCGAGCAACTGCAGGAAGTTGTGGTGAGCGGTGTCCGTGCACCGAAAAACGCACCGTTCGCGGTGGCAAACATCAAAAAACAACAGTTGAGTGAGTTCTCGACAACGGGCCGCGAGTTGCCGTTCCTGTTCTCGCTGACGCCAGGCGTTGTGGCTTGGGGCGAAAACGGCCTTGGCACAGGCACCACCTATATGCGCATCCGCGGTGCGGGCGACTCGCGCATCAATGTCACCATCGACGGTGTGCCGCTCAACTCGCCCGAGGACCAATGCGTGTTCTGGGCCAATATGAACTCTTACGGCTCGCTCTTGGGCAGCGTGCAGATTCAGCGCGGCGTGGGCTCATCGACCAACGGCGACGGCGCTTTCGGTGGCACGGTGGCGCTCTCGTCGGCTTTGCCTTCGCTCAAGCCGATGGTTGAACTGTCGGTTTCGTACGGCTCGTTCAACACCGTCAACTTTGGCGGAAAGGCTTCTACGGGATTGTTGTTCAATGGGTTGATAATCGATGGTGCCTATCATCAGACTCGCACCGACGGCTTTGTGCACGGCACCCAGGCCAACAGCGGCTCGTACTACGGCGGCCTGATGTGGACCACCGACAATCTGCAAATCCGATACAAGAACATCGGCAACTTTGAGCGCACGGGTCAGGCTTGGAACGGCGTGACGGCGGGCAACGACGATTTGAGCATTATGGACGGCATCTATGGCGAGCGGACGGGCATCAAAACCTACGAGGATATGTGGGACGCTGGCCTGGGCAAGTTCAATTCGCTCTATGAATCGTTGACTATCACGCCTTTAGAGCAGAAAACGGTTGGCAAACCGTATGAGTACACCACACAACGCTATCAAATGGCCGACGGCTCGTTTTGGGATCGCACCACCGACAACTTTTGGCAGGACCACAACATTCTTTCACTTGCGTGGAACATCACCAATAATCTATCAACTTCGGCATCAGTGCATTACACCTACGGATACGGCTACTACGAAGAGTTCCGCCCGAACAACAAACTCAAGAAATTCGGACTCGAAAACGTGAAAATAAACGATTCAACATCGGTGAAAAAGACCGATTTTGTACGTAAGAAAGGCCTGTCGCAGAACACCTACGGACTTGTTTGGAACGTGAACTATTCGGCTGACGCTCTTGATGTTATCGGCGGCGCGTCGGTGCAGAATTTCAGCGGGAACCACTTCGGCTATCTCACTTACGCCAAAGACGTCACCGTGCGCCAGACCTATCTGCCTGACGGCGAGCGCAAATACTACGACTCTGACGCCGACAAGTTCGATGGCAGCGCGTTTGTGAAGGCATCGTACACCATCGGCGAAAGCCTGACAGTGTTCGGCGATGTGCAGTTCCGCCACGTGGGCTATACCACCAGCGGCATCAACGATAAGTTTGTTGAAGGCGCGAACGGCTACGAGAACCAGCGTCTCGACATCGATAAGACATACAATTTCCTGAATCCGAAGGCAGGATTGAGTTACACCTTTGGCAGCAACCGCGTGTACGCTTCGGTGGCCGTGAGCCATCGCGAGCCCGAGCGCAACAATTTCACCGACAACGGCTCGTATCCTGCCCCAAAGGCCGAGCAACTGACTGATATTGAAGGCGGTTGGCAGTTTAGCGGCAAGACCGTGCGCACGGGCCTGAACCTGTATTATATGGACTACACCGACCAGTTTGTGCAGACGGGCGCGCAGAGCGACATCGGCGAGAAACTCACCACCAACATCAAGGACTCGTACCGCGCAGGCGCTGAAATTCAGGCTGCCGTTGATGTAACCGAATGGCTCACCGTTGAAGGCAACATCGCCTTGAGCGTGAACAAGATAAAAGACTTTGACGAGTACGTTGAGAATTGGGACGATTGGGAAGGCAACACCGATGCCAACGGCAACCCCTATGACGGCGACGGCTTCGACATCATCCACTACGATAACTCGACGCTGGCTTTCTCGCCATCGGCCATTGCAAACGGCTTTGTGAACTTCCACCACAAGGGTTGGCAGGCCGTTTGGCACACGGGCTACGTCAGCCGTCAGTATCTCGACAACACAGAAAACAGTGACCGCTCGCTGCCTGCCTACTCACTTTCAAACGTTAGTCTGAGTTACACGCTGAAACCGCAGAAAGTGTTGAAGGAAGCCGTCTTCGGGCTGAATTTCAACAATGTGCTGAACCGCCACTGCGCCGCCAACGGCTGGGTTTATTCGGCCGTCTGCGAAAGTTACGGCCACCCCAACGACAACCGCTACTACCAAATCGGCTTCATTCCGATGGCCGGCTTCACAATGATGGGCAGCGTGACGGTGAGATTTTAGGGACTACGGACGCCAGACTTCAGACAACAGACATTTTATAATCAGTGAATTAATAGAAAAAGCGCCTTTATGGGGCGCTTTTTTCATTTTGAAGCATCGGCACAAAAAAAGCCGCCCCTTTTCAGAGACGGCTCTATAAGAAATCTGCAATTTGCATTAATTGTTCTCCGGGCGCAGTTTGCGAACGGTAACGGCTGTCTGCCACATCTCGCTCTCGCGCATTGCCTTCAGTTCCTTCTCAAGGCCGACGCGGTAGTCGGGTTTCGAGTTGCTGTCGATAGAGATTTGAGCCTCAATACCGCTCTTAACTGACAGGTAGAGCCACTCCATAACGGGTTTCACAGCATCGTGGAAACGCGGGAACCAGTCGAGAGCGCCGCGCTGTGCGGTTGTTGAGCAGTTTGCGTACATCCAGTCCATACCGTTCTTTGCGAAGAGCGGCATAAGCGACTGTGTCAACTCCTCAACAGTCTCGTTGAAGGCCTCCGACGGGGTGTGTCCGTGCTCGCGCAGAACCTCGTATTGAGCCAGCAGCAAGCCCTGGATGGCACCCATCAGTGAGCCGCGCTCACCAGTAAGGTCAGATGTTGCCTCACGTTGGAATGTGGTCTCGAACAGATAGCCCGAGCCGATGCCGATGCCAAGAGCCAAGGTGCGGTCCATTGCGCGGCCGGTAGCATCCTGGTAAACAGCGTATGACGAGTTCAGACCGCGGCCCTCAAGGAACATTGTGCGCAGCGATGTGCCCGAACCCTTAGGTGCAACCATAATAACGTCGATGTCTTTTGCAGGAACGCAGCCGGTGCGGTCGTTCCAGGTGATGGCGAAACCGTGCGAGAAGTAGAGAGCGTTGCCCGGTTTCAGGTGCTTCTGAAGTGTCGGCCAAACTGACATTACAGCGGCGTCAGACAGCAAGCACATAACAATTGTGCCGCGCTCGGCAGCCTCTTCAATCGAGAAGAGAGTCTTGCCCGGAATCCAACCGTCGGCAACAGCCTTGTCATAAGTCTTGCCCTCGCGCTGGCCAACAATAACGTTGAAGCCGTTGTCGCGCAGGTTGAGCGACTGACCAGGACCCTGAACGCCATAACCGATGACGGCGATGGTCTCGTTCTTTAATATTTCACGTGCTTTTTCCAATGGAAACTCTTCGCGGGTCATCACGTTCTCGATAACACCGCCAAAATTCATTTGTGCCATTTTATTTTGCTTTAAATTAAACTGTTATCACTTTTTTACGAATCAGCGATTCGAACTGCGAAAGTAAAAGACTTTCAGCAATTTTCAATATTTTTTTTAACTCTTTTAATTCATCATCATCTCCCTATGCTTCTCCTCGCGCTCATTGATATAGTCGCTGATATGTTCGCGGCGGCTTTTGGTAATGGCAATGCGGCCCGAGCGCACGTACTGCAGCACGCATTTGAACTCCTGCAGCGCGGCGTAGAGCGACTCAATGTCCTCCGTCAGGCCGGTTTTGGTGACAATGGCGTAGGTGGGGTTAACTTCTACAATATTGGCGTCGTGCAGGCGGATTTGACGCGAAATGCCCTTCTCGTTCAGCATTGTCGGCGTTGAAATCTTGAACAGGCCACACTCTTGTATAAATATCTCATCGTCAGTGTAATAGTTGGCCTGAAGCACATCAATCTTCTTCTCAATCTGACGGGTGATTTTGTCGATTGTCTCCTCGTCGCTGTAGCAGGTAATGGTGTACTTGTGAATGCCCTTAATGCTTGACGCTGAGACGTTCAGGCTCTCAATGTTCACCTGACGGCGCGTGAAAACTGCCGTGATTTGGTTCAGCAATCCCGCAAGGTTCTCCGAGAAAACCAGAATGGTGTATAATGTTTTGCTCTCTTGTTCCATTTTATCTATTTGTTTTTCAATTCAATAAATCTTCCAATTGGCCGGTTTAACAATCTGTTGTCCGTTGTATGAAGTCTGTTGTCATTTAAATTCCAGCATCATATCGTCAACATCGTGGCCGGGGGCGCACATTGGCAGCACGTTGCCCTCCTCCTCAACAGCCACCTGAAGCAGATAGGGGCCTTTGGTGTCCATCATTGTGCGGACGGCGGCGGCAAGGTCTTTGCGGTCGATAACTGTCTGACACGGAATGCGATAGGCTTCGGCAATCTTCATAAAATCGGGGTTCGTCATCGGGGTGAACGAATAGCGGCGGTTGAAGAACATTGCCTGCCATTGGCGCACGTTGCCCAAATAGTTGTTGTTGAGCAAGATAAGTTTCACAGGAACCTGATTCTCCATAATGGTGCCCAACTCCTGAATGGTCATCTGCAAGCCGCCGTCGCCAAGGAAGACGCACACATCGCGGTCGGGGGCGCCGAAAGCCGCTCCAATGCCGGCCGGCGTGCCGAATCCCATTGTGCCCATTCCGCCCGAAGTGACCACGCTGCGGCGTTGGGTGAACTTGAAGTAGCGGGCCGCCATCATTTGGTTCTGACCAACATCGGTTACCATAATAGCCTTATTACCAGTTTGTTGTGTAACAACATTCACAACCTCGCCCATCTTTATCGGGCCTTCGGTGGGGTGAATTTCTTTTTCGATAACCACCGTGCGCTCCTTCTCAAAATATGGCTTGAAACTCTCAATCCACTCGGTATGGCTGTTCTTTTTCAGCAACTTATTCACCTGTGCCAGAGTCTGTTTGCAGTCGCCAAGCACAGCAAGGTCAACCTTCACGTTCTTGTTAATCTCCGACGGGTCGATATCGAAATGAATCTTTTTGGCCTGAGTGGCGTAGGTGGCGAGTTTGCCGGTTATACGGTCGTCGAAGCGCATTCCCACGGCAATCAGCAGGTCACACTCCTGAGTCTTGACATTCGACGCCAGGCTGCCGTGCATTCCCAACATTCCCATATTCAGACGGTGGTCCGACGGCAGAGCCGACAGTCCCAGCAGCGTGCAGCCAGCAGGCATATCGGCGGTTTCAATCAACTGACGCAGTTCGCTCTGCGCACCGCCCAACTCAACACCCTGACCAACAAGCACCAGCGGCTTTTTGGCGGCGTTAATCATTTTGGCGGCCTCGCTCACGGCCACGGGGTCAATGTCGGGCACGGGAACATATCCGCGAATGAAATCGATATGCTGCGGCTCGTATTCAACCATTCCCACCTGTGCGTTTTTGGCAAAGTCGAGCACCACAGGACCAGGGCGGCCCGTGCTAGCAATGTAGAACGCGCGGCTAACTGCCCAAGCAACATCCTCAGGGCGGCGAATCTGATAGGCCCATTTCGATATTGGCTGCGTAACGCCCACAAGGTCAACCTCTTGAAAGGCATCGGTGCCAAGGAATGCCGCACCCACCTGACCAGCAATCACTACAATTGGGGTGCTGTCCATCATTGCGTCGGCAATACCCGTTATTGTGTTAGTTACGCCAGGTCCGCTTGTTACAAGGCAGACACCAACTTTTCCGCTTACTCGCGCATAACCCTGTGCGGCGTGCGCAGCGGCTTGCTCGTGGCGTACCAATATGTGATTCAGCGTTTTACGGTGGTCGTAGAGTGCATCGAAAGTCGGCATTATGGCTCCGCCCGGATAACCGAACATCACGTCAACGCCCTCGTTCTCAAGCGATCTCATAAGTGCCTCTGCACCAGTTATTTTCTCTTTCATTTATATGTTATTTAACTATTTATAGTTTCTTTCCTTCAAGTGCAATAAGTATTTCCTTAACATATTTCTTTGCTTCTTTCAAAAAACTTCCATTATCAACAAGTTCCCAAAAATCCAGTGAATAGAAATATTTTTTAATTACATATTTATTGTACCCTTTCCAAGAGTCTTCTTTATAATCTTTCGCTTTGAGTAATTTGGCAGCAACTTTAGAAATATTATTTCCATAAACTCCAATTATAATACAATCATCATTAGAAGCTCCCAAATAGATATATGAATTATTCCAAGATTGTGGGATTATTTTTATCGCCGCTACTTTTATCTCCTCCATATAAATAAATTCATAATCTCCTCCATAACATTTTTTAAGAGAGGAAATTACCTTTTCATTTAACACTTGTTTCATTAACTCACATTGTTTTTCATTAAGTGTTTTTTGAAACAAAGGCAATTCATCCTGGATTTTTAAACAATCTTGTACACTACTGATATTCAGTTCTTCTGCCATATATTTAGCGGTTTTCTGTAATATTTTTTTATCGGCTTCGCGCATACAAAATCGACCATTCCAATAGTCAACATATTGAACTAAAGAAGAATGTAATAATGGCTCTTTATCTCTATCTATTTTATTTACCAACGAAACAAACATTGGCAATAAATCATTTTTATAATTTAACTCAATGAAGCGGCATAATTTTTTATCGTCATAATCAAGAATTCCTTTTGCCTTTTGTGTCAAACTTTTGTCAGTCACTTTTTTGCTGCCATCTTTTGTAAGATAAATTACAAAAATGTTTTTTTCTCCCGTTTTTTTTGCCTTAACAATATCAATGTACCTTTCTATTTGTTCTGGTTGGTCATCAGCCCAATGAACTTTATTTTCAATTATGATAGAATACATTGGGCTTTCATCTATTAGAATATCAATAAATTCTTTATTAACAGTTATTTTGGGATTATTAATTTTTATGCTTCTAATAGCACAACATTTTCTTTTTAATAATTCAATGAATTCGTGATAAACAGGATAACTTTTGTCGTACCCAGCATATTTCAAAAGTGTTGCTAAAATTCGGGAATGTGCATTTTCAAGAATACGTATATCATCTATAATATTCGCATTATAAGGAAGTTTTTCTCTTTCTTCTTTTTCAATGCTTGCAATTTCCGAAGCCAACTTAATCAATATGTCATTCGACAACTCCTTCATTGAACCTATTACTTTTCAGTTTTTTCTCCCTCAATAAGTTTAAGAGCCTCTGACGCGCCATCCAAGAAATCCTCAACTGTAGGCGCTAACACACTTTTGTCATTAGTTGGATAAACGGCAGATTTTGCAAAATCCAATGCTTGCTTTATCAACTTTTGCCCATATTTTCCAAGGTCGGCAATAGTTACTTCTTCAAGAATTGCGTTGTCGAAATCATCAAAATTCTCACCTATATTTGGAATGCCGTTGTTTTTAAGTTCAATGGCCGCAGCGGCACCTTCCAAAAAATGCAACATAACGTCAACAACAGCATCAGCGTGTTTTTCAGAATCAACAATGATTGATTTTGCTCGTTCTTCGGCTTGTTTCTTTAAAACATTGTCGTATTCGCCAAGGTTTACTTCGTTCATCTCATCAAGGAATACATCCATTTCTTCGGCTTCATCGTGAACACCCTCTTTCTCATTTATTGCAATGATATGCAAACGTGTTTCATCTTTTAACTTGTAGTTTTCATAATTGAGACAACACCAGAAATGGTCATCATTTAAATCTTGAATGGCTTTTTCTTCTTTGAGTGTCAAACGCTTTTTTGGGGGGCTGACAAACAATAAATAAACATTATCGGCTGTCGATAAATACTGCGATAATTCACCTTTGATTAATTCTGAAACTTCTTGAATACGGTTTTTAACAGACGTTTCACCCTCAATCAAAAGCACAGATTCCGCATTTTTAATGCTATCCGCAATGTGCGAAGAATCCTCGTCACACCATCCTCGTGCATTGGGGAAACCAAAATAACTAAATACACGAGAGCAAACATTTTCGGGTGTCAGCCCTAATTGCATTTGTTTCAGTTCTCCGTAAGTCAGTTTATGATAATCGTATTCCATAACTTTTTACTTCTCAATTTAGCGGACGTGGCTATGCCGCGTCCCTACATCCTAATTCCTAAATCCTAAATAATCAATCAGGAATGATACGTATCGCGCCTTTGTCGGCCGAACTTACCATCGACGCGTAGGCCTTCAGCGATTTGGGCACCACGCGTTTGCGGGTCATCGGGCGCTGCGGACGGGCTTCGAGTTCGGCATCGCTTAACTTCACGCTGATTGAGCGCGACGGAATGTCGATTGTGATAATGTCGCCGTCTTTGATTTTGCCAATGGCGCCGCCGGCAGCCGCTTCGGGCGATATGTGGCCGATTGACAGGCCCGACGTTCCGCCCGAGAATCGTCCGTCGGTAATGAGCGCGCACTCCTTGCCAAGGTGCATCGATTTAATGTACGACGTGGGGTAGAGCATCTCCTGCATTCCGGGGCCGCCCTTGGGGCCTTCGTGCGTAATCACCACACAGTCGCCGCTCTTGACTTTGCCGCCAAGAATTCCCTCGCAGGCATCTTCCTGTGAATCAAACACAACGGCGGGTCCTTCGAAGTGCCAGAGCGACTCGTCAACGCCGGCAGTCTTCACAATGCAGCCGTCTTTGGCAATGTTGCCGAACAGCACGGCCAGGCCGCCGTCTTTCGAGTAGGCGTGCTCAATGTCGCGAATGCAGCCGTTGGCGCGGTCGGTGTCGAACGAAGGCCAAGTGGCTGACTGTGAGCCCATTTTGGTGCTGAACTTGCCAGCGGGCGCACTGCTGTAAATGCGTTTTGCTTCGGGGTCGATAGTGCTTCCGCAGATATAATATTTCTTCAGGTCGTCGGCCAGAGTTGCACCGTTGACGCGCTTGAGCGAAGTGTCGAGCAGACCAGCCTTGTTCAGTTCGTTCAGAATGCCCAGAATGCCGCCGGCGCGGTTACACTCCTGAATCGAGAATTTCTGCGTGTTGGGCGCCAACTTGCACAGGAACGGCACGCGGCGGCTCAACTCGTCGATATCCTTCATTTTGAAATCGACACCGGCCTCGTGAGCCACGGCCAGAAGGTGCAGCACGGTGTTGCTCGAGCCGCCCATTGCAATGTCCAAAGTCATTGCGTTCAGGAAAGCCGCGCGTGTGGCAATGCTCTTTGGCAGCACGCTCTCGTCGCCCTCCTCGTAATATTTATATGCGTTCTTAACTATCAGTGCGGCAGCGTCTTTGAAGAGTTGAATGCGGTTGGTGTGAGTGGCCAGAATGGTTCCGTTGCCGGGAAGGCTCAGGCCGATAGCCTCGGTGAGCGAGTTCATTGAGTTGGCGGTGAACATACCCGAGCACGAGCCGCAGCCAGGGCAGGCGCAACTTTCAATCTCCTTCATCTGTTGGTCGGTAACCGACGGGTCGGCGCCTTTCACCATTGCGGTGATAAGGTCGGCATTCTCGCCGTTCCATTTTCCGGCTTCCATCGGACCACCCGAAACAAACACCGTCGGGATATTCAGGCGCATCGAAGCCATCAGCATTCCCGGCGTGATTTTGTCGCAGTTGCTAATGCAGACGAGCGCGTCGGCCTTGTGGGCGTTGCACATATACTCAACCGAGTCGGCGATAATGTCGCGCGAAGGCAGCGAGTAGAGCATTCCGTCGTGGCCCATTGCAATGCCGTCATCAATAGCAATGGTGTTGAACTCGGCGGCGTAGCAGCCAAGTCGCTCAATTTCAGCCTTTACCAGTTGTCCAATCTCGTGCAGGTGAGTGTGCCCGGGCACAAATTGTGTGAACGAGTTGGCAATGGCAATAATCGGCTTGCCCATCTGCTCGTGCTTCATTCCGTTGGCAACCCAAAGGGCGCGCGCACCGGCCATCCGTCGGCCTTCGGTAGTTTGTGCGCTTCTGAGTGTGTGTTTCATATCCTATGGTGTTTTTCGTTTAAAAATGTTCAAAATAAAAAAGCCCGTCCGTAATGGAAGGGCTCGTAATTCGTTTTCTTATAATAAATTGCACAGCCCTTCCTTATCCGCAGACCACCACGACCACGACCAAAGAAATGACTATGTTGACTAAATTCTTCATCCGAAAAATCTTAACGGCGGCAAATGTATAAAATTTTATTATTGATGTGCAAAAATGCATTTTTTATCAGCGGATTAAAACAATCCAACGAATCACAATTTCTTGCCATGTTTTTTGACAAGAAACCGAAACAATAGTATTTTTATAGGCGATTAAAAACATCGATCATGAAATTGCTAAAGGAACTATTCGGATACGTGCTTGGCGGTATTTTGTTTGTGGGGCTGATGCCTACAGTGATGTGGCTGTTCTCGGGGCGGCCGGCTCTGCTGCCGGTGGGCACCGTGCAACTCATTGTTAGCGTCATTCTGATGGTTGCCGGACTGGCAATGAGCATCTGGTCGATTGTGTACATGCGCTGCAAAGGCAATGGCAACCCCATGGATGCCTTCGGGCACGAGGTTGCTCCACGCACCAGCCACCTGATGACCGATGGTCCATATCGCATAAGCCGCAACCCAATGCTCACAGGCACATTTGTCTATCTCATAGGCACTTGCGTATGGCTCGCAACTTGGCAGGCAGTGGCAGTTTTTGCAGTCTTTATTGTGATAATGCTTGTCCAGGTGCTGACCGAGGAGAAGCGTCTTCGCCGCGATTTTGGTGAAGAATATGCCGACTATTGCCGCCGCACCGGACGTTTCACTCCTTTCTCATTCCGGAAATAGATAGAGCACAGAAAGCAATTTCACCCGTTTTCGTTCGTGCCACAAATCCGCCTTTCACCACATTTTTTTGACCGATTATCAAAAAAACGCAAACCTCGCGCGTATATATAGCGTACATGGGAAGGCAAAACCATTTTATATGGGTAATTTTGCGGGTTAAAAAATGGTTGAGAAGGATTGACTATGAAAAAGTTAGTTTTAAATATGGGAACAGTAGCAAAAATCAGAGTATTAGGATTTGCAGTTTTATCTATCATATTGGGTAGTAGTGAGTTGGCATGGGGACAAGATTATTCATCGGTTGTTGACGGAGATTGGGAAGAGGCTACAACATGGGGAGGCTCTACACCGACAGAAAATAAATCAATTGCCATAAATAATAAGGTCACATTAAATTCTAATTATACAGCATTAGGAGTGACGATTAACAGCGGTGGACAATTAACCATAAAAGAAGGTTATACACTTACTGCGGAATCAGGTGCGAATTTTGCAATCTTGGATAATGTTACTATCGATGGTGATGGAACAATAATAATTAAGCATAAAATAAAAGGTAATAGTAAAACTTTAACCACAAATGCTAATGTTTTTGCTGAAAAAGGAATAAATGGAACTAATACGAATTTTAGTTGGGCGTTTGATAATCTTTCCAAATTGATTGTAAATAAAAACACATTTACAAATAATCGAGATAATATAACAATAGGGGCATTGACTATAAACGAAGAAGCCAAATATGTGGCTAACTATAATGGAACTATTAGTAATGCTTTAACTTTAAATGGTGGTACTCTTGAAATTGCAAGCGGTAAGATATTAACTCCTAAAACCATTTCAATTACAAAGAGTTCAACAATCAAAGCCGATGGCAAGCCATTCCCCGATGGTAAAACAATCAGTATACCAGCAGGGGAAACCCTTACAATTGATGGAAATGTTGATTTAAGCGGCACTACAGTTACGTGTGCGGGAAACATTGAGGTGAAAGATGGTGCTGTGCTTACTTTGGGATCGTTAGCGGAAATAGGTGGCAATCTTGAAGTTGGCAGTGGAGCATCAGTTACAGTTGCTGCGGATTTGAGAGTTAATGGAAATGCCGTAATTAAAGGTACTGTTGGAGGTAGCGGCCACACAATTACAGTTGCAGGGTCAACAGTTGATTTGACGGATGCAGAACTTGGAACGAATAATGTGGTGATTGCTGAAAATGCCACAATTGAAGGATTGAGTGAGGAAAATTCATCGAAAATCACATTTAGTGGAGAGCCCAAGAGTATAATTTACGATGAAACTTCTACAAGAATAATTGAGGGGACTTATAGTTCTTTAACGGTTGAAGGAGGAACCAAAACTCTTACGGGTAATGTTTCAGTTACTGGTAGCGCCACATTAGCAGGAACGGTGAATCTTGATGGGAATACTTTAACCATTGGTGGGTCTGCAATTGACTTGACCGGTCTTGTAAGTTTTGGAAACAGCGGAACTGTTGCATTAACAAATTCATCAGTAGCCTTAACAGGAGTTGCTGACTGCCATGAAGGTGTGACGATATCGCTTCCTGATAATGTCAATGCCACTTACGATGCAACATCAACACAGATTCTTTCAGCCAACTATACAGATCTTACAATCAATAATAGTGTAGGACTTTGCGGTGCAGTCACGGTTAGTGGCACATTCACGACAAATGTAGAAGGTGACAACATTACCATATCAGGAGGAAAAACGCTGACTCTCAAAGGTGCTGTTTTGGGCGGCAAGGTTATTACAGCCAGCGGAACAGGAACTTCTATTGTATTAGATGAAAACGGAGAGGTTACAGCAGGATTTGCAATAGGTACAGGTGCCACGTTCACCAATAGCCGCGGAGGCACAATCAGCAGTCTAGAAGTAAATGGTGGTACAGCCAATATCAACGCGACGACAATTGTTAATGGCGATGCCTCGCTTGGAGGAACAATAGCGTTTAATGGAGAAGGTACAACTCTCACGATTGGTGGCGATGGTATTACCATAGCATTAGAAGGTTTATCTACTACAGCCCCAAGTCAGATTGTGATAAACAGTGGTTCCATAATAACAGGAATAACGGGTTGTCCTGGCATTTCGTTTGCTGATGAAAAACCCTCAATGACTTATGGTGCAGGGTCGAAAGTGTTGAGCGGAACATACACCAATTTAACTCTTGAAGGCAATGCTGAACTTTGTGGTAATGTTACAGTTGAAGGTATTTTCACAGTAGAGAACAATGCAGAAATATCTGGCAGTGGCACATTGTCGCTCGAAGGCGATGTTGTTAATGCAAACACAATAACGGTTGCAGGAGCGGCTATTGAATTAAATGGAAGTAGTACCACGGTAGAACCGAGTTTTGTGGTAAATACAGGCTCATTCACCAACAACCGTGCATGCACAATAAGCAGTATTACAGTCAACGGCGGCGAAGCCACAATTGGAGCAGCAACAACTCTGACTGATTTTTCAGTTAACGGAGGTGCAGCCTATATCAATGAAAATTTAATAGTCAATAATGCCGCGCTTTTAGGAACAATTGAAATAGCAGCAGGCAAAGAGTTGTCTCTCAATGATAATGGTATAGTAACTTATGGTAGCAATGATATTACAGGTAGCGGACACGTAGTAGCGAATGGCGGTAATATTACAATTGCAGGTCTAACAGATTGCAATTTGGCAACAGGTATTGATTTGTCAACTTTAAGTACTAAAAATGTGACTTATGGTGAAGGTTCAACCTGTGTTTTGGATACTGAATACGGCGGACTCACAGTTGGAGAGGAAAATGTTACGCTATGTGGCGATGTTATAGTCGGTGGAACATTAACTTGGAACTGCCGCAATATTACACTCAATGGTAAAAACCTGACAGTAGGCAGCATAGATGGTTCATCGTATAGCAGTACTCACATGATAGTTGCGGGCGGTGATGCAACTTTGACTATCACAAATCCGGGTACTGCGGTTGTATTTCCCGTGGGAACGGGTTCAGACTACACACCGGTTGAGTTCAGCGTTATAGATGGAACTTCGCATACAATAGGAGTAGCCGTAAACAATGCCGTGGCTGAAGGAGGAAACGATTTCGACTTGCAGCGCACTTGGACAATTGGCAGCACAAATGTCACTTCTGCCAATTTGGAATTCACATTTGTTGATACTGACAGCAAGTCAAATTTGTCGAAAGAGGTGATGGTTGATGGGGATGCTGTTATAAGTGTGTCATCGTTTGGAAATAATACTATGACCGCAACGGCGTCGCCAATCAATGGTACATGGACAGCCAAAAATGGCGGGCGGATATTGTACGCGTACAAAAATGGACCGTGGAACGGTGATATATGGACCGACAAAAGTAGTGGTGAAGAACCTGATGCTCCAGTTTCTGCTCCAGGTGTTGATGATAATGTGATAATACTCCCGAATAAATCAGTAACAGCAACAGATAATGTTGCTGCCAAAATCGTGGAAATCAGGGGTGAACTTGATTTGGATTCTTATACAGCCGATTTTGCATATCTCCACGGAACAGGAAAACTGATTCAGACTAATACATATAATATAGGTGTAAATTGCGAAGATCATTTCAGAGAGGCGACAGGCGGCACGGTAGAACTTAATGGTGATTTCAGCGGACTAGCCACATTCAACTTCAGAAAATTAGTATTGGATGCTGATGCCACTGATGTAGAGGTTACTTTGGGTAATGCATTGGTATTGTCAGAGTCGCTGACAATGAATGGCAGCCATGAAATAACAATAAACGGTGATATTAATGCAGCAGGAGACATTTTGGTTGAGGCAGTAAGCACAGTTACGGGCGATGTTACAGCGGGTGGTGATATAACATTGGATAAAGACGCCAATATCACAGGCAGTGTTTCTGCAAATAGCATAACTGTTGATGAAAGCAGCATAATTAACGGCAATATTACAGTCACAACCATAACTGTTGCCGCTGGAGAAACACTGACAATCAGTGGCGACCATGCAATCACAGCAGATTTAATTGATGCTTCTGCTGAAGGAGCGAAAGTTATTATTGAAGGTGGGGTTACCATTAATGAAGCAATATTGAAAGGCAGTATTGAAGTTAGCACAGGCAATGCACTTACAGTTAACGGCACCAAAGCAGAATCAGATGTTACGTTTGGCGGTGACGGCAATGTGACATTAGCATCGGGAGGAACACTTAATGGTAATATTTCGGCTGCAAGATTAGCAGTTGGAGCAAACGCGACGGTTAACGCAGGTGTTACAGTTACAAATTTATCATTGGCGGGCGATGGTGCAACAATAAACGGAACAGTTGCAGTTAGTGGTGAATTGGCATTAGGAGGCCATACTTTAACAATTAACAATCCTGGCAAGGTTACAGTCAGTGCTTTAACATTTAATGGTGCTACTGTTGACGGAACAGGCGAATTGAATATTAATGGTACGCTTTCCGAGGCATCCATAACCTTAAATGTGAAAAAAGTTGTATTTGACGGAACTGCTGACTTTGATGCCGCTACAACCATAACTGTCGGCAGTGGAGCAACTTTGACAAACAATCGTGATGGAAAGACACTAACAGGACTTACGATTAATGACGGAGGCAATGTTTTGTTGAAAAAGAAAACAACATTGTCCGCTCTTATGATGTATGGCAACTCTGCAAAATTGATAGCAGAAAAAGAGGCCACAATTCAAAGTGGCTCAAAACTGTCAGGAACAATTACTTCATATGACACAAAATTAAGAGGTGAAATTTCTTTTGGAGAAATATTAGCTTTAAATGGAAAATATACAGCAGCAATAAATGTCACAATAGATAATTTAAATCCTTCGGCATGTTTAAGTGGTTATGAGTTTTATCCAGGAGAGAAAACCATCACATATAATGCTAATTGTTCGTATATACTTTCAGCCGAATATAAAAATCTCATATTAGGGTTAAATGATATACCTTCAGAAATAACACTATGCGATAGCGTAATGGTAACAGAAGCCTTGAAGTTAACTAAGCCTTCTGGTGATGGGAAGTGTACCATTATTGGAAATGGAAATAAATTTATAGTAAATGGAAATGTTGAAAGCGGAAAACATGAAATGGTCTTTAATAATGTTTCGGCCATATTTGGTAATACCGCGGCAGTTACCACGATAGAAATGAAATCCGTAGATTTATCTGAAGGTAGTACATTCAACATTGTTAAAAATGCAAAAACTGTAACAATATCTAATAGTTATTCAAATCTGTCATTTAAAGGTGATGGTGAAATAATCATCAATAAAGGTGCGGAGTTGACAACTGATAAAAATATTTCCTTTGAGAAAAACCAGACAATAAGTGGTAAAGGAGAATTCACCATCAGCACAACCTCGTTAACTGCTCAAAAACTCACCATAGGAGCAACAGTCAATATAGGTTCAACAGCCACGGTTGATGATGTTAAAGAATATGATATTCAATATGGCGGCACATTAAACTACGACAACAACAAAGCGATAAAGAAACTCACAACAAACATGGGAGGAACGTTTGTGATGGGTGCAAATGTAACTGTCAACGACATGGCCATGACTGGCGGCGTCACAAACCTCAATGGGCATGAGTTGACCATAAAAGACGGAACAGTTTTGGCTTTGTCGGCGAATGACACCATTATTGGCGGAGATGGCAGCAAGTTGCTTGGGAAAATTGATTTGGACGAAGGAGCAAAACTCACAGTCGATGGAGCAATCAGTCTCAACCACAAACTGCAAGTTGAGCACAATGCAACAATTATTGGCTTTAACAATGGCGCCTTGAACTGGACTGCCGACAAAACAGTTGAGGTGGCTACTGGCAAAGCACTTTCCATTGGTGGCAACCTAACTTTTGGCGGCGACTTAACGCTCGATGGTGCCATAAAGATTGACGATGGTAATGACCTTACATCTGAAGCATTGAATCTTTCTGGTGGTTCGATAACTTTTACAAGTGCAACTGATTTTTCTGGGGCATCAATTGTTACTGGCAAAGAAGGGAAACTCGCATTTACCAGCAGCGCCACAACAATCAACAACTTGGCGCACAATCCAAACATTGCCTACAAGAATATTGATTACGGCACGTGCAACATCACCTACGCCAACAACTGTACATACGTCCTGCCTGGCAAGTACAACGATTTGACAGTCAGCATGATCGAGGGTAATGACATCTCACTATACGACAGTGTAGAAGTATCTGGTGCTTTGGGCTGGTCTGCAGGTCGCATCAACATTGGTGGCAACAAGTTGACAATAAGCCAGAACGCGTTGGCTGGCTCGTTTGGTCCAACCTATATGATTGTGGTTGCCGACGGCGGCAAACTTGCCTATAAGGCAAAGGCCTCTGTTACAACCTTGAAAATGCCAGTTGGTACCCACACTTACGGCGACATGGGAGAATCGAACTACCAGTACACACCTGTACAGTTCGGTTCATTGTCAGGAATTGTAGCGGGCGACACCATTACAGTACAAGTTAAAAACGCGCCAAAATCGGGCAAAGGAACCGATTTACGCCGTTATTGGGTAATTGGAGCCAAACCAGAGCCAATTGAAGCCGCTCCCGAATTCACATACGTTACTGCTGATGACCCGTATGACCATGTTGGTTATATGAAAATGTACAGATATAAGACGGAAGACGAGATTTTTAATGAAGCCAGAATTGTCAACGTAGATATAGATACTGATAATAAGAAAATTTCCGTTTTGGCTGCCGATAGCATCTGCGGCATCTGGACGGCTGTAGAATACCCAATAGTACAAACGCTCTACTCGTACAAATCGGGTGATTGGAATAAACCAGAAGTGTGGACAACAGTCTCAACAGGTTCAAAATGGGAAAACGAGGGTGGTGCAACACCTGACGAAAGGTATGACGTTGTGATTCTTAGTAACAACGAAATTACAGGTGCCACTACAGGAAGTGAAAAAGATTTAAAAGTTTGGGCGCGTTCGGTATTTATCAAAGGTGCTGACGCGAAGTTGATTATCAAGAAAGAAAACAATGTGAAAATCAATGAGTTGTCGGGTGTTGGAGTATTACGCATCGAGGACAGCGGCGAATTTCCCGACATTACTCACTCCGACTTGTTTATGGCAGCGGGCGGTGGCACGACAGAGTTTTGCGGAAATCCTGATGGTCCAGGATTTGATTTGGATCAGGCTTCGTTCAACAATTTGAGCATTCATTATAGTAAAGACTTCCAATTAAGACTTGTGAAAGATAAACTGCAAATAAATGGTTCACTGAATATCGAACATGGAGAACTTGCTTATACAAAAGTTAACCAGGCCATTCATGTTGACGGCGACATTTACATTGCAACTGCTGGTAGAATAACCAACAACGCAGGTGACGGTGGCGACGGAAAGGCTGATACGTTGCAGGTTGGCGGTAATTTCGCCAATCATGGTGAGGTGCGGCTTACATTGCGAGACTACAACACCTATACAATAGGCATTGCCAAATCACAGGAAGGAGACAAGGGTCGTGGTATTTTGCGGTTTGTCGGCGAGAAAGATGTGAAGTTCGATTGCTTCAACATCACCAACATCAGTCAGCTTATTATCGACAAGGGTTCTGATGAAACTCACAAGGTGACATTGGAAACCCATGATGCAGAAGAAAATTTTGGACTTTTGGGGCAGTCAATCAATCCGCAGAAACCAATAGGATTCGCAGCAAGCACTCCATATCCTCCCAACCCGGAATTATTGACCAAACCATTGTGGATCAAGTGCGGAACTCTTGAACTCAAGGGTTATACACATCTGCGTTCGTTGTCGGAAGATGGTGGCAACGGAGACGATTGGAAGAGAGACTGTTTCTATATTCCAGCCAAAGGATGCTTATATTTGAACGGACCGAATGTGAAAGTGGAGCCTACTCTTGCCGAAGGTACTAATATTGGTTGGGGAGCCCTCATTCCAGCCGGCAAACTGATTATTGAGGACGGTACATATGACGGAAAAGGAACAACAGGTATATCTTATGTCGGATCGTCATATATTGAGGTGAGAGGCGGAACACTGAAAGTGGCTCAGTTCGGCAAGTCGAATTTTTCTGATGGATTAACTACCTTTATCCTATCGGGCGGCACAGTGGAAGTTCACGGCGACGGACAAGTTAAAAATGACCAAGCCACATTCAATATGCCGAATGCCGATTATACATTCCAGATGTCAGGCGGAACACTAATCGTTGGCACGGCAGTAGTGAATGCAGGTGCTTTAGTAGTGAAAGCGAATCCAGCCAACGGAGAGATAACAGACGGAGAGATTATCGTCAATACTGGTGCGGCATGGAAGGGAACCACCGAAATCGACGGAAAGAATTACACAATAGAATCAACAATGCCGTTCCACGATCTTACTCTTCGAAACACCCGAGAGCGTAACCTTCCGGAAAGCAGATATGCGGAACACAATATCAAGACATCAGGCAACATAATAATAAAGCGAAATCTGAAGATTGAGAAAGATGTTGTATTTAATACACAAGGCAAATCAGTAACTATCGGAGGCAATTTTATAGTAGAAGAGGACGCAAAGGTTTATACACAAAACAATGAGTTTATCCTGAACGGAACAGGACACGTAACTGTAAATGGAAAGGTTGCCAAAGACGGAAGCAGTATGACAGAACCCCAAAAATGTGATTTCTACAAACTGACTATTGCCGACGGAGCAAACATAACAATCGACAACAACATCAGTGTGCGCGAGAAATTCACATTGGGAAACAATGCCGAACTGCACGATGGCGCCGATGATAATATCTACACAATGATGAAAATAGCCGAAATCAACGGTACACACGTCAAGCGCAGTACTAGTCCGGCAACAGTGGTTTTGGAAAATGGGGCAGGCGGATATATTTCCAGCAATGGCAACGGCGTTCTTCAGAATGTTAAAATCAATTCGATAAGGGAAGGAGCCGAGTTGCTATTGCGAGACCCTGCTAGTGACTCAAAACCCACAAAACTCACTATCAACGGTGACCTTACTTTCGCCACCAACACGGTGTTCAACATCAAGAGTAGCAACCTTGAGTTTGGCAGCGATGCTAGGGTGTTAACCACGGTTATCGAAGGATTCAGCCCAAGTTGCATGATAAAGGTCATGGGTGCAAGTTCGGGAGGCGTTACAAAAGTCTTCAGCGAGGGGCATAACTACTTTACCTATCCGTTTGGATTCGATACTTATTACACCCCGGCCTACATTAAATATAGTTCAGCTGGAAAATACGGCAGTATAACATCGCGTCCAGTAAAGGGGCGTGTGTTCCGTAATGATAAATCGCTCAATTGCTATTGGATAAATAGCGAGCAAGGTTTTGAAAACACAGGCAACCTGACATTCAAAGGATATTGGTATAATTCCGGACTTGTTGGTGGATCCTTGGAAAACTATGTGGCTGCCCGCAAACATGGAGCCGAATGGATGCAAGAGGGAACATCATCAGTGAGCCGAACAGGCACTGATGATAAGCCCGACGAGAGGTATATGCAGATAACTCGTAACGACATAACCGCCGATGGTTATTACTCATGCGGTGAAGCCACATCGTTTGAGAGTGGTACAATTTACTACACATCAAGTTATGTTACAAAAGGTGCTGATTTTTATTGGAATGATCCACAATGCTGGTCAACCGAGGGCGTTGGAGGTACGCCAAATACAGCCCCAGGTGCTTATCCGCAATTGACAACTGATGCCGCCCAGATTGGTGATGATAACAATCACGACACAATTAAATTGAGGGGAAATTTGCCAAGGATAGCTAGTTTGAGCATTGCTCCGGGTTCAACTCTTGATATGGATATTTATAATGGCACATTCACCATTGTTGAGGTTGATGAGGCAAAGGGCGCAGGAACGTTGTGTATAGGAAAAACCAATTATTTCCCAGGTGGTGATTTTGGCAGTTTTCTTGGTGAGCATGGCGGCACGGTTGAATATTATAGCAAAGGCGACGGCTATACGATTAAAAACCTTGCCAATTACTGCAATCTGGTTGTGAGCGGTGGAACAGCAGATGCTCCAATGAAAATGCCTAATCAGAATGTTACTGTCTATAAAAATTTCACAGTCAATGGTTGGGTACGTTCTACAGAAGCAAATGGAAGAACAGTAACCGTTGGTGACAGTCTAAACATTAAGAAAGGAGATTTGATGTTATGGGATGTTGATGGTCAGACACAGACATACAAGGTGCTTGGAGATGTTAACGTGTTTAAGGGTGCGGTATTGGAGGCTAAAGGAACAGCCACCAACGCAAAGACTAACAAACTCACCATTTATGGCGATTTGACAGTTGATGGAACGTTTAATGCTTACTACGAGAAGGAAAGCGCACCAAATGTTGTTGAATATGTAAATAAATTCGATACAGAGTTTATCGGAGCCGACTCATCAATAATCAGTGGCACAGCCGATATTATAAAATTCAACACGCTGACTTGCAACAAAGCCGATTTGGACACAAGACTTGTTTTAAGAAACAAAAATGTTAAATCAAGCGACGCACAAAAACTTTTGGTATTAACCAAAGGAACATTCGAGGTGGATATTAAAAGTGGTGATGTATCATTGACAAAGAATAGTGATTTGGATATTCCAATCGATGCACGTTTGTCGGTAATTTCAGGTAATGTAAAAGTGGCTGATACAACCCAGCGTAAAAGCATCAGTTTGAATGGTCATATTTTAATCGAGGGAGGATGCCTGTTTGTTGGTAGAGAAACTGTAAACCAGTGCAACAGCATATTAATAGCCTCTGAAGGCAAGCCTTCAATTACCATAAAGGGAACAGGCAGGTTGGTTGTTAATGGCCAGATAAGTAGGAGAAAAGACGGAAAAGTGGGCTCGCTTATTTGGGAGCAAAGCGGTGGCGAAGTAATAATTAATGGAAAGCTGCGAGGAACGTCCGATCCATTATGGATTTCAAAATTTGCCGCTTTTGAGATTCGCGACAATGGTGAGTTTAACATGAGCGGTGGAAAGATAACCTTAATGAAAGGCGGTGGTAATGAGTGTGGCGATATTTACATCAAGCCAACTGCTTCACTTTGCACAGGAGGTGAAATCATTATTGGTGGCGGTGAGCAGATACTGATGACAAACGTGGCCTTGCATGACTTGAAAGTGGACAATGGAGCAGTACTCAATGCCTATGACGATATCAATGTCAACAAACTCACTATTGAGGAAACAGGCATTTACAATGCCATTGAGCATGAACTTGCCATTCGTGGTGCGTTCATTAACCATAATTCTGTTACCGATGGAGGCTCCGCAACCATCAGCAAAGGTTTTGTGCCAGGAAGCATAAGCCAACTCACGCGGTTCATTGGTCATGGTGCATCAATTGAAGGCGTGTCAGGCATTCAAACACAATTTGCGCAGTTGGAAATAACTGATGATGTGAATTTGGTGGCAGGAAAAGCAAGTATCAGAGTGGGAGGCAATCTTACCCAAACGGCAGGTACTGTTTCTGATAACGGCAATACCATTCACCTTTCGGGTGATTTGCTCTACAACGGCACTTTCAGCGGCTCAGGCGGCATCAATTTCTGCGGCACTGCTGACAAGCAGTGGATTAAAGGCACAGAAGGCAGCGAGATGGGTCAGATTGGTAAAATATTGGTGAACAATGCCGATGAGGTTTGGCTTGATAAGGACGTCCACATTACTAACGGAATTGTTCTCGGCTCATCGCTTTACATCAATCGTAGCCGTGTGATTCTCGATGAAAACGCGACTATTTCTGCGTCGGGCGGCGCATTGAGCGCAAGCCGAATGATACGCCTTAACGGCGAGCATGAGGACAAAGGCGTGATGCAGTATGTGAAACGGAAAGACGATGGAACACATTTCATATACACAATACCAATTGGTATAAAAGACAAAGATGGTGTGCTGCGTTACACCCCAGTTGAATATGACTTTGCTTACAACAGATATAACGGAGCAAGCATCAGTGTCAAGGCCATGAACTTCCGTCACAATAATATTTCGGAAGACCCAACAACGTGGATCAGTTACTATTGGGTTGTCAAAACTGAGGGATTCAACGATGACGGAGTAAGTGAGTACAGACCGTCGAGAAGCAGCGATTATTCACTCAAACAGACTTACACATACGATTGTGATGTTGAGGGTGACGACACCAGACCATTGCTGCCCGAATATATGTACTATGGCGGACCGTTGGAGTACGAATGGGTTAATCTTACAAAAGATGATACAGCAATAGTTTCTGGTAACAATATAATATTCAATCAATTCGGCCATATTGGCGGTGACTATACGGCAGGTCGTGTCGCCGACAGAACATACACAGAGAAACCTGTGCTTTACTCTAGAAAAACTGTAGGTAATTGGAATAATCCAGACGATGATGGTCGTACTTGGGAGTATTGGGATAAAGATAAAGTAGGGGATGACAAATGGACAGAATTTACTGGAGAACCCAACGGCAACCCGATACATATTCGGCCAGGGCACAGAGTTAATATTACTGGAGTAGAGCCGGTAAAGGCATATTGTCTCTATTTTGATAGGACAAATAAAGATGGTTCACCAAATGATGATTTAGGTATTCTCGACATTGGTGAGACATCAGGTAGCGATTTCGGCCATGTCGATGGTGTTGGCAGGTTGGTGATGTTGCCTATTCCTGGCGATGGTGGAAGAGAGTACAAGATGCCGGCAGGCGATTTCGAGGAGTTCCTCAAAGACCCCAAGAGCATCATTGAATTCACAGGAAGTATAGATGCCAAATTGCCTAACTCGGTTGTGGGTCACAGTTCGCAGCCAATGCAAAATGTTGTACTTTCAGGCACAGGAGTCAAGACTCTTACTAAAGAGACAGGAGAGTTTATTAATGGCAGTTTGACAATTGAAAATGGTACAAAACTGGAGTTCAACAACACCCCGATTCACATTAAAGGAGACTGGATTGACGAGAATACAGGAACAACGTCTGGTTTCAATGCAGGAAAAGTTGATGCTAAGTCACTTGTTGAGTTCTACGGCACAAGCGAGCAGCATATCAAATTGTCGAACAATGCCACCCAGTTCTGGAAGTTTCAGGTTAATAACCCCGAAGGAGTGATAATTGAAAAAGCAACAGAAGGTAGCGATGTGCCGGACAACACACCTATAGGTATTGGTCGTGAACTTATTCTAACCAATGGTTGTGTAACCACTGCCGACAACAGCCATATTGTGCTTGCTTCTTCATCATCAGTAACTGGAGCAGGCAACGAGAGGTTTGTCAATGGTCCGTTGGCCAGAACAATGGCCGAGAACGACAATTTCACATTCCCTGTCGGCAACATAGTTGGAGAAGATAAAATATATGCTCCCACAGTGATTAGTAATGTGTCGGTGGGCGGCGACTGGAAAGTTACTTACCATTACGCCACCATAGACCACGATTCACTTCCGCCGTTGACAGCGGTGAGCCATAGCGAATATTGGACTTTTGATATTGATGCTGAAAATGCAACAGCAAAATTGGGTCTCCGTGCCGACGAAGAGACAATGACCAACTACAGCAGCGATATGCTCGACCGCACAATGGTTATTGGTTTGGTTAATGTTGATGATGCTGATGTCAGCAAGCGTGATAAGTGGGAGAAGATAAACAGCACCCATACAGGTTCGACTTTGCCAGCAACGGTAACAACAAGTGAAAATGTCACAATTAAAGGGTATCAGTGCTACTCACTCGGCTATGTAGGCACAACAGCAAAAGTGACTAATGATGGTATAGTTAATATTTGTGATGGAGATGATGATGTGGCCGAAATACCAATCACCTTTACTGGTATGGGTGGTCCATATAAGGTTGAATACGAAGTGACATCGGATGGAAAAATATACACCTCAACAGTTGAACTTGCTGATGGAGCCGCTTTGCGTTTCAAAGGAAATGAACTTGGCAGATTCTTTGGTCGCTCTGGAGGATTCATTTGTGATGAAACGGCAGAAGGGAAGCCAATCAAACCATATACAATAAGACTTACAAAGGTTTGGGAAGGCGGTGTTAAAGGTAATATCAACGAAGATAATAACTTTTCAATTAGAGTGAAATATAATGCCGTGCCTGTGATCACCGGCGCAGGAGCAGTAGGAATGGGCGAGACACGCACATATAGTGTGGCAACAAGTTATTGGGATGACAATAACCTTGTAAATCCGTATGAATGGAGTGCTACTGGTGATAAAGATGTTACCCTTGGGGCTGGTGAAACTAAATCCGAAGAAAAAGTTACTTTCCCCGATAATGGTGATACTGACTATGGGGTTAATCTGAAAGTTACCAATAACTATAAAACAGGAGATTTTGGTACTTGCAGTAACTATGTAGTAAAACCCATTGCGGTTAAAGTTCCGCCACAGCCAGATATTCATTCTGTTACAACGGATGGTAAACTTGCGGCTTGCAAGGATGGTGTAACCGAGTATCTTTATCGCACAGAAGCGAACGGAGAAAATGAATATGAATGGAGCGTAGAACCAGACGGGTTGGTAGAAGTAATAAGTAGTGTTAGAAATGAATTTATAATCAAATGGATTGCTAGTGACAAGAGAACTGCCAAAGTCAAGGTTACAGAGAAAAAACCGACAAATAATCCTGAAACACCCTATGTAGTGGGTTATAATGAGAAGGAGATAGAATTGGAGAATGATTTTGTAATAGGAACTATTACACCTGATATTGTATGTGACGGTAATTATGGTAATATAGTAATATCCGGAACTACTGGTTCGCAGAGTTTCATGCTTTGCGATGAGGAAGGAGTTGCTTTGACAGAAAAATTCTCTGGTTCAGATGGCACAGTTAAATTAGGAACGCCGAGAGCATTGAATTTTACTGATGGACCTTTCAAGTTCAAAGTATTAGCAATGAGTGGCGGTTGCAAGCATTATTCGGATCTAGAGACAGAGACGGTTCGTGAGAATCCCGCAATTGAAAAGCCATTCACAATACCCGTCGAGGATTTGTATATTGGAAATCTGTCAAAGGTTACTGTAAAACAGACAAGCGAAGTTCATCCTGATTCTTATAGTTTCGCTTATGACGGTGGGGTCACGTACGATGGCGAAACCACATATACAGGCACCATTGGAGGATCTAAAGGCATTGGCAACGATCGTACAATAAAAATTGGTATTCCTTTAGAAAGCAGTATCAATGGTAAGTTGACAATCCGGGATGCCACCGTTGATGGTGTAACGTGCGAGAGCACCTACAAAATCGACCAGCCTGTCAGTGGCGATTACCTCTGGCGTGGAACAACAAACGATTGGTCGGCCGATGCCAACTGGTGGTCAGGAAGCGCTCCTGATGGAAGTAAAAATGCTGTTATCCGCACTGGTAAGCAGATATCCAAAACTGATGATGACAGCAAGGATATAGTCATGCCGACAGTTGGTGTAGATGCTGCCGTTGCCAACATTAAGATGGAGTCTGGAGTTGTAGTAACCATGAACAACACACTTACCGTCAATGGCAACGTAACCAACGCTGGCAAATTCGTCGGAGAAGGCGGTAAAGTATTGTTCAGCGGCGCCGAGCACACCGTTTCCGGCAGCGGCTCATTCACCAATATTTCGAATGAAGGAATGGTGACAACTGAGAGCGGCATCAAAATTTTGGGAGACATCACCAATAACGGTGACTTTGTCGGTAATGGTGCGGTTCAGTTGTCTGGTGAGGTGAGTGCACAGTCTGTTGCCGGTGATGGCTCGTTTACAAATATTACTATTGCTAACAGCAAAGGTGTTACAGTGGATGGCACACCAACCATCAATGGCACAATGACATTGAGTAGCGGTATTGTAACTGCTAATAATCAAATCAATTTCAGCACATCAGGAAATATGGATGAGGCCAGCAGTGGTTGGGTTAAGGGTAAAGTTCAGAAGACATGGATTGATAATAATAATGAATTCCATTTCTTGGTTGGTGGAGAAAAACGTCTGGCACAGTTGGATGTTTTGCCAGATGCTTCAGGTGCCACTTTCACGGTTGATTATAAATGCAACGAGTCAGTTAAAGATCCTATAACCGAGAATTTAGGTGATGGGTTGGAACGTGTGAGTGGTAAGGAATCGTGGAATATCACAGGAGTAAAAGCAGGAGGTGGAGTTCAACCAGCCAGAATAGCATTCCATTGGGCTGATGCAAAAGCAAGTGGAATCGGCCTTACAGAGAAGGCAGAAGAAAATGTTAACTGGAAAAGTACATTGGTTGTAGCGCATAGGTCAGATGAAACTTCTCCATGGATAATGGTTAGTCCTATAGAGGATGGTGTTCATGATAACAAAATAATAGTGCATGCCGACAGTTATAGCGAATATACTTTTGGAGCAACGAACAAGGACATAACCATCAATCCTCTTCCTGTAACCTTCATCGCCTTCACTGGCCGTCAGGAGGGCAACAGCGTTGTGCTTGAGTGGGCCACAGCATCGGAGAATAATAACAACTACTTCGAGATTGAGCGCTCAATCGATGGTGTCAACTTCGTGACTATCGGCTATGTTGATGGTGCTGGCAATTCGAGCAGTCTGCTCAACTATGAGTTTACTGATAATGCACCGGAGCAGGGTCAGGTTTACTATCGTCTGTCGCAAGTTGATTTCGATGGCAACCGTGAATTTGCCGACAAGGTTGTGGCTGTGCTTTACGCGGGCAGTGAGATTGAAAATCTGACCATTGTGCCCAACCCGACAGACGGTTTGTTCTGCGTCAGCGTAACGGGTTCGATGGCCGGTGGCAGAATTGAGTTGCTGTCGCAGGCGGGCAAGATGATACGGATTGTTGATGTTGAGAGTTATGATGCCACAATCGACATCAGCGACTTGCCAAGTGGAATGTACGTTCTGCGGTTCGTAACCGATACTAAGGTCTTGCAGAAGAAAGTAGTTAAATACTAAACTGACATCGGAAGGGATAACGAAAGCCGAACCAAAAATGGTTCGGCTTTCGTGTTTTGTTTAGGTTGATGTACATATGGAAGGAAATGATATCCGTATGGCCAACTACTATATGTAACAATTGTTTGCACCCGTTTAATGTCAAAATTTGTGCACATCATCCAAAATAATGTCTGATTAGCGCAGCAATAATGGTCTTTTACCATACTTTTGTGTTTAATTATCAAAAAAATAAGAAACAAAAACATATATTATTCGTATTAACACACGCGGAAAATTTTGTTAAGTAATTTTATGGGTTAAAATTGAGGAGGGCAGGATTATGAAAAGTAATGTTTCAAATATGGCAACAATGGCTAAAATCAGAGTTTTTGGCCTTTTGGCGTTGGCTCTTGTTTTTGGTGTGAACAATGAGGCATGGGGAGAGGATTTTCTTCCTTTAGTAAGTAAGACCAACATAACATATACATCAAATGGAACTGGAGAAGATTGGGCAAATGCTGCAAACTGGACTCCAGACAGATCTGACGGAGGGTATTTTCCAGGACAAGCATTATTTAATAATAGTCCAGACGGAAATTTTGGTCGAGGTATAGTAGTTGTAAATAAAAAAATAACGATGGGAGATATAAGCAATTATATCTACGATAACCGAACTAAAACATACACAACGGTATCTCTCATTTTCGATATACAAAAACTAACATTAAATACTGGTGCCGATTTAACGTTGAATTCGGACTTATATGTTACTGGTGGTAATAAACAAGACCCTTGTTATATATACAGTGCAGGTTCATTAACCATTAAGGAGGGGAAAACATTATGGGTGGAAAAAACTTTTCAGTTAAATGCAGATCAAACTATTAATGGTGGAGGAAAACTAGTAATTCATCGCGCTGTTACTGGAAATAATCACAAATTAATAGCTAATGTAGATATAGATATAAATCCCAACGACCATGGTGAACATGGCAATAAAATCAGCAATTTAGATCTTATTGTAAATAAGAAAGTAACAATAAACAGGAATAACAATTTGACACTTAATAATGTTACAATAAACTCCGGAGGAGAATACGTAACCAATTACAACAGTAGTTGTAACTATTTGACGATGAATGGTGGAACCTTAGACATAGAAAACAACAAAACATTAACAATAAACAAAACAACTAAAATCAACGGTGAAAAGAATGGTTTAAAAACTCTATTTGTAAATGAGAATGCCACAATTATCGGCAACGGTACACTTGATGTTGCCCGAATAGTTGTAGCGACTGGCAAAATTCTCACCATTAATGGTAATATTACACTAAACCAAAGTGTTACCCTTGATGGCAACATTGCTGTTGCCGAAGGAAAAACTCTAACTCTCAGCAGCAACCAAATAACATTTACTGGTAATTCATATTTCGGTAATGGCACAGGAATCGTAGAATTCACCAGTGACAATGCTTCCATTCGCAGCGTCACCACATGTGTTGGCGGCAACTTCAAAAGTTTGAAAACAGTCACCTATGCTAATTCCTGCACATATATGTTGCCTGGATTGTTTAATAACATTACAGTCAACACTAATAATGGTTCAAATATCACTCTTTGCGGGGATGTTACGGCTTCCGGCACACTTACTTGGAATAACAAATCGAGGATTATACTTGACGGGCACACAATGGATGTTGCTACAATCACATCTAGTCAAGCCTACGGCGATAGCCACATGTTTGTGGCAGGCACAGAAGGAAGCATTTTGAAATATACAACTAACACAGCCAACAGCAGCAGCCTGACATTACCTATAGGAACATACAATGCCAAAACCAAGGAGTATGAGTACAGTCCTGTCACGTTGGCAAGTGGAATAACCCGGCAAGCAGGTTCGTTTATAGCCGTGCAAGTCGCCGACACCGCCTATTCCGGCAAATCAACAGACCTTGAGCGCTATTGGCAAATCAGCGCTACCGGTGTATCGTTGTCATCAAATGCCAGGATTCAATTCAAGTATGATGATTCCGATGATGGTCTTGGCTATGCCGCTGATGATATGCTTTATGTTTATCACGACGGAACACGAGTTGCAACAGGTGCAACCATAAACGGTGGCAGTTACACAATAACAGTAGATAACCCATCAAGCATTTCTGGCATTTGGACAGCCGCCGAACCCGCCGAAATAATAACCCTATACTCACATCGCAGCGGAGATTGGGGCGATGCCACAATGTGGACCACCGACCCGACCGGCAAAACAGAAGTCGGACAAGCAAGGCCTGACAACTCATATAATGTTGTGATACTTAATGGTCACACTGTTGAAGCAAGCGGAGCAACAATGAATGCTCGCTCTGTTAAGATAAGCGCTGGTGCAACGTTAAACATGGGAAACAATGCACAAGACCATAGATTAAAAAATGTGTATGGGCAAGGTATGTTGCGCATTGAGGGCGATTTTCCAACTAGCGGCAACTATAAATTGTTTGTGTCGCCTGATGGTGGAACAACGGAGTTTTATGGCAACCACACTAGCAACGATATACCAAACCAGTATGAATATAATAACCTTATATTCGATTACAAAACGAAAGTTACTCGCACCATAACCCAAAACTTGAAAATACACGGCAATCTTACACTTAAGAAAGGCTCGCTGAAATATACAAAAACAAATCAGTCGATAACCGTAGGTGGTGACATTAAGATTGAGAGCGATGGCGGTATATATATATACGAGAGCGGTGGCGACAAAAGTCACGCCGACACATTGGTCGTGGGCGGCAACTTTGAGAACCATGGCGAAGTGCTGATGACTAAGCGCACAATTGACACATATAAATCCTCGAGTGAGCCTCAGCAGGATGAAGGCAATAAAGGCCGAGGTGTGATTCGCTTTGTTGGCGAGCACGATGTAAACTTCTTCTGCTATAGTACCACAAATCTCAGCCAACTTATAATTGACAAAGGAACCGATGAAACTTACCGTGTAACACTATACTCAAGCGCGGAAAGCAACTTCGGTCTTTTGGGCAAAGCCACAGATTTCTATACGGATTATGGTGATAATACCCCAGACAACCCGGTTGCCATATACAAGCCGCTATGGCTGAAAAACGGTACTTTGGAACTCACAGGCAATTTGCACATATACTCATTGTCGGAAGGAGGAAATGACAACTTCTTTATTCCGCTTAACGGATGCTTGCATCTGAATGGCAGCAACGTTATAGTTGATGCTTGCCGAATTGCGAGTAGCAATGCTTGTCTTATGCCTGCCGGAAAACTGATTATTGACGCGGGAACCTTTGACTGCAGCAAAAGTGCGGGAGCCGTGTTCCGCAATACTTCAGAAATTTATGTTAACGGCGGTAAACTGAAAGGTTCGCAATTCCGTCCATCGCAGTACGTTAGCAGCGGTAAAACCACATTTGTTCAAACTGGAGGTGAAGTTATATTTGATGGAAGTGGCGAAGTTAAAGACGGATATGCAATGTTCTATATGCCGTTCGATACGTACACGTTTAAAATGACAGGCGGAACACTAACAGTATCTGGTTCTACTAAAAGTAATAATGAAGGTGACGGCGATGTATTTGCAGTGAACTGCAACCCTGAGAACAGCAAGATAACCGGAGGTGAGATAATAATAATAAATAAAGACCTCAGCAGAAAGAAAAGCCACGGCATATCTTGCAGCATTCCGCTTTATAACTTGACATTATTAAATCCTAATAATCTGACAAGTAGTACTGACAACTATCAATTCATGTTCAACGATTACAACGGCACGGTGAATAGAGGCAATATTCCTATATCGATACCGATGTCTGAAATACAAATTCTGAACAACCTCACAATAGGCGACAACGTAACATTCAATGCCAATGGTAAAGATTTGCTTATAGGAGGGAACTTGACAATAGCCCCAACAGCAAAAGTATATCTTAAAGAGAACGAGGTTATATTCAATGGTGACGGTTCGCACATTCAGCAGTTTACATCCACAACTACAGATAAAGTTAAAAGTGGATCAAACAACAATGGTCAAGGTTATAATAATCTAACAATTGCCGCAGGTGCCGATGTGCAGATAAACAGTGATATTGTTGTTAACGGTCTGTTCACATTGGGTGACGGTGCCATAATGCGCGACGGAGCCACTAACACTTATACAATTAGAAAAAACGCCGAAATAAGCGGTACACATTTGAAACCAGCCTCAGGAGCAGGCAAAATATTGTTTAATGGTGACAAACCTACTATAACTGGTAACGGGCATGGCTCGCTCAACAATGTGAATGTGCAACTTGCCAGTGGTGTTCTGCAAATAGATGCGCCAAATCTTACCATAACCGGCGATTTGCGTCTGCTCAACAGCACCGCCAACAACTCAGGACGCGTGTTTGTGATGGGAACCAGCAAACTGACATTCGGCAGCGGTGCGAACATATTCACCGATGAAGCTAATGGCAGGGATTATGGCGAAGACAAGTATATATACACCAGTAATTTGGCTTCAAGCGGAGGTGTGGCCAGAGTGTACAGTGAAGATTCAAAAACATTCACTTTCCCAATCGGAACGCGAAATGGGAATTATTTTTACTATACACCCGCAACAATAACTTATAGAGACGCTGATGAGTATGGAGTGGTAACAATACGCCCTGTGAATAATGCCCACCCACTTATGGGAAACACCACAAATGCACTAAAATATTATTGGGCAACAACAGAAACGGGTTTCAGCGGAGTGGGCTCCAACGATGTCAACCAATCATATGTTTTTGGAAACTACAACTTTGTTAATGGAGTCACAACAACCTACGTACCAGCACGTTATTACAATGCCGAATGGCAGAAAGGCTCAACGTCTGGTATGAAACTGACACAGAACGCATTTGAAATGATCACCGAGTCGGCCAATGGCGATTACACCTGTGGTGATCCTGATAATTCGTTTATCGACATAGTTAAGATGTACTCATCAAATTGGGTTACTAGCCATGGCAACGAAGGCGGATGGTCTGACGCTCTCAGTTGGTCGGCCGATTCAGTTAATGGTGAGCCAAGTTTCAACATAGGTGAGACATATTATAGGTATAATGAGACTGAAAGCGTATTTAAGCCATTTGACCTAACGACTAATGATTTTACCGATGGAGCGTCAATTACCGCAACCGATGCACCCATTCCAACTTCTACAACAGCCGTGTACATTGGTTCTGCAATTCACAACCATACCATAACAATGACAGAGAATAGGCAATCATGTGCTAGTCTGCGTATTGAACCTGGTTCAACACTGGATCTGGGAGTCTATATAAACCACACCTTCTCGCTTGTTGTTGTTGATGAGACAGCAGAAGAAGGAGCCGGAACGTTGAAGATTAGTTCTACAGGAAATGAAGGTCCTGTTATATATGACGGAGTAAAAGCCGCTAGGTTTCCTTCCGGTGACTTTGTAAAATTTCTTGGTGAGCATGGTGGCACAGTTCATTATTATGGTAATAACAGCAATACCTTCTATATTCCTTCTGTATCAGAAAGTGGTTTGATTTTAACCAATTATAGCAACTTGATAGTAGGAGGAAACAGTTTTAACCATAGAATACGTATCCCTAATAATTTGGATTTAACCATATATAGAGATTTCGATATAAACGGCTACGCACATTCTATGCATATATACACACACACAATTACTGTTTATGGTAATTTGAACGTTACAAATGGCGAACTATATATACGTGATAATAGCCTAATTGTACCACAACACTACATTATATATGGTGACATAAACATTGCTAATAATGGAAAGTTATACACAGATGGTGCTAGTACGGGAAATGTAATACACACAATTGACATTGCAGGCAATTTAAATGTAAACGGCACATATGATGCCTATTATAAAAGAGGTGCAAATAATTATAAAATTGCCACAACCTTCTTCGGCACCGACACATCTCGCATCACAGGAACAGGAACTGTGCGATTCTACACCCTTACTTGCGATAAAGGTACCGACGCTTCGGCGATGCTTATTGCACAAAATCCCCACTTATCATCGGCACACGATGAAGATGAGGCATTCCTTACACTAAAACATGGCACATTCCAGGTTGATTTCCCGAGTGATGAAAATGAAATTGAACTTACCCGTGAGTGCGATTTGACTATTGAAACTCCCACTTGCTTGTCAGTAAAGTCTGGTACTGTAAATGTTGCCAACAGCAATGCTGATTTTGGAGTGATACTCAATGGCTCAATTGATGTGCAAGGCGGTATTCTTAACATTGGTAATGCGGCAAACGACAAGTCAAACAGCATCATATACTCGGCAACCAGTACACCGACTATAACTGTCAGTGGCGGCCAAATAAATGTAAATGGCATTGTTCGCCGCACAACAGGTACTCGTTATGGCACGCTATTCTACAGGCAGAGCGGCGGCGAGGTCGTTATAAAAGGCCGCAATCGTAATGCCACTACCGCTCCTGATGGTAATGCCGCACTTGAAATCATGAACGACGGCTGCGAGTTTACTACAACTGGAGGCAAACTGACATTGCTGGCAAGCGGAGGAAACGAGACCTTTGGTGACCTTCTTATTCGTCCGACAACAACAAGTTGCACCGGAGGTGAGATTGTCATTAACGGCGATGCGGAGCAAAAAATACTATCGGCTGCATCATTGCACAAAATAACAGTTAAAAACGGCAGCCAACTTGATGTTTATTCACACCCGATAACCGCAGATTCTATAGTTATCGAAGACAATGCCATATTCAACTCGCGAGGGTTCGATCTGACTATCAGACAGGCGATGGTCAATAGTAATTCATCATCTGCTAGCGGCATAGACAAAGGCGGATTCCTGCCAGGAAGCATAACCCAAACCACATACTTCACGGGTACAAACGTGGCGTTTAGGGGAGCAAGCGGCAACAAGACCAATTTCGCAAATGTTGAGATAAATGGTCGGTTCAACCTTGTTGGCAACACCTCGAATATGTTTGTAAACAAGAATCTTGTTCTTGCCAACGGAAAAGTATCTGACAACGGAAGCACTATTTATTTGGTTGGCAATCTGGATAACTACGGCACATTTGAGAGTAGCGAAGCAACTGGCGGTATCGATTTCTGCGGTGCCGAAACCGAACAATATATTATCGGTATTGGAACAGGTACATTAGGCTCTGTAACCATAGACAACCCGCACAAAGTGTTCATGTATAACGACGTTCGCGTCAACAACAAACTGACACTCAACGCAATATTGTATGCAGATATCTATCTTTTGACATTGGGTGAAAATGCGACGGTTGCGGGTGATTTAAGTGCCTCAAGCATGATTTTGCTGAATGGCGCCCAAGAGGACAAAGGTGTAAAGAAGATTATTCCATCTGGAACATCAGACTTCACTTTCCCGATAGGTATCGACGGATACTACACTCCCGCCAGATACAAATTTTCTAAAAACACTTCGTCGAAAGAAACCGCAATAACGATAAAGACCATTAACTATCTGAATAAGAACCTATCAATAGACCCGGACTGCTATCTGAACTATTTCTGGGCAGTAACTACCGACGGCTTTGATGAGGAGAACGATGAAAAGAGTGACACTAATCCATACTTCACTGTAGAACAAACCTACACTTATCCTGATGATACCGAGACGCACTTTACCGCAAACGGTTATGAAGAAAGTGAAATGCTGCCCGAATATTTGCGGACTCTCGGTGATTATGAATGGATTGATTTGCGTCCGGGTGCTGTTGTTGACGCATCAGCCAACACAATAAGTTTTCCACCCTTTGGACATATTGAAGGTGAATATACAGCGGGTGTCACTCATAGTACCATCTATACGGCCTTGCCTATTCTATACTCAAAACAAAATGGTCCTTGGCATGAGGAATCAACATGGCAAATTAAAGATGAATTTGGTAATTGGGTGCCATTTACAGGCACAGTCAAAGAAAACCCTGTGCATATCAGCAGCGGCCATAGAGTAACTGTTGATGCGAACAATACAAAATCGTATTGCTTGTACTTTGACGGCGCAAGCAGCAAGCTTGATTTGAAACAAACCATCGGCAACGACTTTGGTCGTGTATATGGAGCAGGTATTCTTATTATGGAGGCAACTTCAACACATGACTATATGTTCCCCGCCGGAAACTTTGACAAATTCCTGCTCTATCCAGAGAGCGTTGTCGAATTTAGCGGTGATACGTACGGAACTCTTCCTGCAAGTCCGGGTAACGCATCACGGCCATTGCCTAATGTAGTGCTTTCAGGCTCAGGCGCAAAAAAACTGCCGGCAGGAACTGCAGAGGTGATAAACGGCTCACTGACAATAGGTGCCACATCGACACTCGACAACACTGCCAACAATACCAAAATCATTATTAAAGGCGATTGGATTGACAATAATCCAACAACGGGTTTCATTGCAGGAAGTTCGATAGTTGAGTTTAATGGCGATTCAACCCAGCGCATCAACATAAACAATAATGAAACGGTGTTCCCATATTTGGTTATTAACAGCACAGGAGCAAAAAGCGATAGCATTATTGTCGGCGATTGCGATCAGAACACACCTATCAACAAAGAATTCAAAGTAAGCAAGGCGCTGACGCTAACCAAAGGACACGTTTACACAACGTTCGAAAACTGCCTGGTCCTTTCTGAGCCCACAACTAAAGTCAATGGTGGCAATGCCGATGCCTTTGTCGATGGCCCGCTAGGTAAGCAATTAAATGTCAATGGCGACTTCACATTTCCGATAGGCAACGACAAACGATTCGCTTCAACTTATATAAGCGACGCAAACACTGCCGGTATTTGGAAGGTTGAATATGTTAATCGCGATCCTGCAACCGACGGATACTATAGAGAAAAAACATATCTGACAGAACCTATCACTGAGGTAAGCAGCAATGAGTATTGGAACATTTATCCGCCAACAGCATCGGCGAAAGCCAACATTAAGTTGCGTTACGACAACAAATCGTTCCCGTATATAAACACCACTGCTAAACTGAAGAAACTCACAATGGTAAGTTTCCCAACAGATGACAAGTGGGTTGAAATTAAAAACGGAGGCGCTTCGGGCAGTGTGTCGTCTGGCACAATTACAACAACAGAAGCACAAACTGTTGACAGCAAACATTACACATTCGGTTATTTGGGTACTACTGCCAAGATAGACACCAGGGTTAAGGATCATTACTATATCTGCGACGGAAACGAAGAAAACGTCGTAATACCCGTGGTACTTTCCGGCACGCCAAAATACACATTGCAGTATAGCATTGATGGCGGTGCCCCAATCGCCATCAGCGACATAACCGGCAACACTTGCAATATCACTCTGAGCGGAAGCGAATTGGGTGGTTATAAAGACACACCGTACGTAATCAGTCTTGTTAGCGTGAGTGACCCAAGTGGCACTGGTGACGTATACAGCGATGTGGTCTACGTAACCGTTTGGTACAATGCTACTCCTGTAATTACTGGCGATGACAGAGTCGGACGTACAGACGCAAGAGAGTATTCTGTCGCAACATCTGCTTTTGATAAGTCATTCTTGTGGGAGTGGTATTCTGGAAATACAAAAATCACTTCAGGAACTAAATCTGTACAAATATCGCCAAATAACTCATTATCTGCCTCAACAACGACAATCACATTTTGTGCGAATAATTCTGCAGTGGGTACTGACAATGGTGAATACCGGCTGAAAGTAACAAACACGTACACAACAGATGCCGGCGGGACATGTTCGGCAAGCAAAACAATGACCGTAAACGTACAAGAGAAACCGGCTCCCAAAATTATCGGTGACTTGGCCGTTTGTGAAGGCGACATTAGGACATATTCAACAACGTATGTGTCTGGTCATACTTATACATGGGAAGTTGAGAGCGGTGGCTCAATCAAATCAAGAAACGCGAATGAGTGTACAGTTGAATGGGGAAGCAGCGGAACTGGGGTAATAAAAGTTACCGAGAAAAATACTTTTGCCAGTACGACTACAACCAAAGAAACGATATATATAAATGAAGCCGCCACATTAGGAGAAGTTGTTGTTCCCCAAGAAGTCTGCTACAACACACGCGGCCAAGTATCCATTATAGCGTCAAATAGTGCTTTACAATACGTGGTGTGCAACGCTTCGGATGAGAGCGTGATTTATGGCTCGATTAATGGTAATGGCAACGACCAGTTCATTGAATTGGACGCACTTACAGCAAGTACCACTGTTAAGGTTAAAGCCCAAAACGAAGGCTGTGCCGCTCCGTCCATCAATTATCCAATATCAGTATTTGCCAATCCAGGCTTCGCCGTCGAAGAAATTGATGATTTGTATGTTGGCAAACCTGCCGATATAAAGTGGCAACAAACCACAACATCTTTCAGTAAAATCAACTATAAGTTTACCAATATAAGCGGAAGTAATTCTATTGGAACAACAAAGGTTACAGACCCATCAGGAGTAAACACTACTACCGTAGATGTTGCCGCTGATGCCGAAGAGATAAGAGGTATACTGACTGTAACGGAGACTGATACAAAATTGGAATGCCATGCTGATTATGACATTGTAAAAACAGTATCTCAAGATTACCTGTGGAATGGAGAAACGTCAGAGGATTGGAATGAACCAGATAACTGGTGGTCGGGCTCAACACCGACAACTGCCAAAAATGTACGTATATTGGAAGGCGCAACTAATATGCCGGAAGTGTCTGCCGCTGCCAACGCCAAAGACATTATTATCGGTAGTGGTGCAAGTGTTACTGTATCGGGCAACACACTGACTGTGGCTGGTAATATAGAGAATGAAGGATCGTTCACTGCCACGGACGGAACGGTGGCGTTCTCTAGCGGAACACACTCGGTTTCTGGAGCCAACACGTTTGCCAATCTCAATAATATTGGTACAGTGAACTTCATCAACACCAACACAGTAAATGGGGACATTACCAACACAGGAACCATCAATGGCAGCATAAGACTGGCTGGCAGCAACTCGCAATCAATCAACGGGAAAGGCAATTATTCTAATGTCGAGATAGACAATGCAAAAGGCGTTTCTGTCAATGAAGACATAAAAATAGACGGAAATCTTGCTCTCCAAAACGGAACAGTAACAATTGCCAGTGATAAGGAGATTGTATTCGGAACAGCAGCAAGCACCACTTGCAACGACGCTTCGGCTTCAGCCTATGTTGAAGGATCGATGAAAAAATACGGTAGTTCTGTGTTCACATTCCCGACAGGACACAATGGTAATCGCGCAAAAGTTGGCATTACTCCAATCGATGCTTCTGATGATACTTATTTCACTGCAAAATACAATTCAGTTGCACCTGATGATGCGGAAGAAATACCAGAATCAAAACGCAACAGCGGACTTGAGCGTGTAAGCAACCTGGAAAGTTGGGATATTTTCGGAACGTCAGACAGTAAAATCAAACTTTACTGGGAGAACAAAGAAGATGACTATATTACCAACTTAAAAACGTTAGTCGTGGCCCATTACAATAGCATTTTAGGCAAATGGGAAACTGTAAAATGCGAAGGTTCTGACGGTGATGGCAGTAAAGGTTGGATATTAACCGGAAAAGTATCATCGTACAGTCCATTCACATTTGGCTCAACCGTAAAAGAGGATAACCCTCTCCCCGTCACCTTCACCACCTTTGCAGGCCGCCAAGATGGCAACAGCGTTGTGCTTGAGTGGGCCACTGCTTCGGAGAATAATAACAACTACTTCGAGATTGAGCGCTCGATTGATGGTGTCAACTTCGTGACTATCGGCTATGTTGATGGCGCTGGTAATTCGAGCAGTCTGCTCAACTATGAGTTTACCGATAATGCTCCGGAACAGGGACAACTCTACTATCGCCTGTCGCAGGTTGATTTCGATGGCAAGCGTGAATTTGCCGACAAGGTTGTGGCAGTGCTTTACACTGGCAGTGAGATTGAGAATCTGACTATTGTGCCTAACCCGACAGACGGTTTGTTCCGCGTCAGCGTAACAGGCTCGATGGCCGGTGGCAGAATTGAGTTGCTGTCGCAGGCAGGCAAGATGATACGTATTGTTGATGTTGAGAGTTATGACGCCACAATCGACATCAGCGATTTGCCAAGCGGAATGTACGTTCTGCGATTCGTAACCGATACTAAGGTCTTGCAACAGAAAGTTGTTAAATACTAAAAACGTGAGCCGGGTCAATTTGATCCGGCTTCGTTTTTTATTGAAGTTTCTTAATTAAAAACTCCTATTTTAGCACGACTAACAAGATTGATATGCTGAAACGATTATTCACTAATGAGCGGACGGTGATGGCGGTTATCATTGCCAATGCCGTGATAATTTTCTTGCAGGAGTGTGGTTTCAACGCTCCCGCGCTTGATGTGCTCGACATTGTCTGCACGCTGTTTTTCGTTGTTGAGGCTGCCACCAAAATCAGTATGTATAGTTGGAAGAACTATTGGGCCGAAGGCTGGAACAGGCTCGATTTCTGCGTTGTTTTGGTTTCGCTGCCGTCGGTGTTGGAGTTGCTAGTGCCTGTTTTGGGCGGATTCGAGGCTTTGCAGACGTTGAGGGTGCTCCGTATCATGAAATTTTTCCGCACATTTCGTTTCTTCCCCGATTTCTCAGTCATTGTGGCGCATTTCCGCGATGCCATACGCAAGTCTATCGGCATCATGTGTTCGTTCATGCTGCTGATAATCATTGTCGCGCTTCTTTGCACATCGGTGCTTAAAGAACAAGCGCCACAATATTTCGGCTCGGTTTGGGAGTCGGTCTATACCATTTTCAGAATGTGCACTGTTGAGGGCTGGTATGAGGTGCCCGATGCCATTGCCGCCGTCTCTTCTCCGTTCTGGGGCGGAGTTGCCAAGTTGTTTTTCTGCATGCTGTTGGTTTTGGGTGGCATCATCGGTCTGTCGCTCATCAATTCCATCTTTGTTGATGAGATGGTATCAGACAACAACGACGACATCAAAGCCCAACTCAGCCGCCTTGAACAGCAACTGCACGAACTCAACGAGCGTCTCGACAAACGCGAATAGTTATTTGTGGTATCGTTTTGTTAATAATTAGTTGTAAAAAAAGAGCATTGTGTTAGTTGGCACATATTCAACAAAACTACCTTTAGCGCCCAATAAATACCATACCACTATGAGCGAAGAACAAACCAAAGTCAGATATTCCGACGAGGAACTGGCGGAATTCAAACAGTTGATACTTGAGAAACTTGCGAAGGCGCAAGAAGAATACGAGACACTGTGTCAGACACTTGCACACTCTGACGGCAACGATACTCTCGACACATCGCCAACCTTCAAGGTTCTGGAGGAGGGTGCCAGCGTACTCTCGCGTGAGGAGACAGGCCGTCTGGCCCAGCATCAGGAGAAATTCATACAGCACCTTAAAGCCGCGCTTGTACGAATCGAGAACAAAACCTATGGTATCTGCCGCGAGACAGGTCAGTTGATACCGAAAGAGCGTCTGCGCGCTGTTCCGCACGCCACATTGAGCGTTGAGGCCAAAAACAGCAGCAGCAAGAAATAAAAAGCCAACTAATCGAGGCCGCAAAAGTCAGTGCAAGCAACAGACTCTTGTGGCCTTTTTCAATTTTGACAGAAATGAGCAGAGGAAAACTTGCCATCATCATCATTGCCGCCGTTCTGATAGCCGATCAATTGTTGAAAATCTGGATTAAGACTCACATGGCCATCGGCGAGGAGATTCACGTTGCAGGAAACTGGTTCATCATCCATTTCACTGAGAACAACGGCATGGCTTTCGGTATGGAGTTTTTCGGACGCGTCGGGAAATACTTGCTCAGCATTTTCCGAATAATTGCAGTGGGGCTGCTCGGTTACTATTTGTTCAAACTCGCAAAGCGCGACATATCAATGGGTTACTTTGTGTGCGTGTCTTTGATTTTGGCAGGAGCGGCTGGCAACATCATCGATTGTGCCTTCTACGGCCTGATTTTCGACCAAAGTTGGAACAACATTGCTTCGTTTGTGCCGTTCGGCTCGGGCTACTCAAGTTTCTTGCAAGGAAGGGTAGTCGACATGCTCTATTTTCCTATCATTCAAGGACATTGGCCAGAATGGTCGCCAATCAACGCCACTGAGGAGTTCATCTTTTTCCGCCCTGTGTTCAACATTGCCGATTCGGCCATCACCTGCGGAATGATTTGGATGCTCATTTTCGAGTGGAAAAATCTTCAATCTGAACTTGAGTTGGGTTCAAAGAAATGATGAAAGGGCACAGATATGATGGATTGGAAACAACTGCTATCGACGCGCCGCTTCGGCGTAGAGGCTGATTCAAAGGAAATAAACCTTGAAATTATCCGCACCCATTTTCAGCGCGACTACGACCGTCTGATTTTCAGTTCGGCTTTCCGCCGATTGCAGAACAAAACTCAAGTTTTCCCGTTGCCGGGAAGCGTTTTTGTGCATAACCGCCTGACTCATAGCCTTGAAGTGGCCAGTATTGGTCGTTCGTTGGGAGATATTGTTGCTCGGAGCATCGCACCTGATGTGGAGCCTGATGTCCGTCCGCTTATTGGTGAGTTGGGCACCATTGTGTCGGTGGCTGGTTTGGCGCACGACCTTGGCAATCCGCCTTTCGGTCATTCGGGCGAGAGCGCCATATCAAACTTTTTTGAAAACGGCGATGGCCGCAGTTTGCAGTCCGAAATGACCGAGGCCGAGTGGGGCGACCTGACCAGTTTCGAAGGCAATGCCAATCTGCTGCGTCTGCTTACGCATCAGTTCAAAGGGCGCCGGCCAGGAGGCATGAAGCTTACCTATGCTTCAATGGCCGCCATGATTAAATATCCGTTCGATTCCACTCAGCGCCAAAATCATAAAAATAAATACGGCTACTTCCAGAGCGAGCGCGAAGCGTTTCTTTCTATTGTTGAGGAGACAGGTCTTGCTTGCCTCGACGCCGAGCGCGGCATCTATGCCCGCAGTCCGCTTGCCTACCTGATGGAGGCTGCCGACGACATTGCCTACATGATAATGGACATTGAAGACGCCCACAAGTTGGGAATCCTCTCTTTCGATGAAACACGCGAGCGCCTGTCGAGTTTCTTTGAAGGCGAAAGCCTGCTGAAATTCAAACAGAAACTCGATAGCGTGAAAGGCATTGTGACCGACACCAATGAGTTGGTTGCTTTCCTTCGGGCCATGTCCATAAACGAGCTCATAGGGCGCACATCGAAAGTGTTCCTCGATAATCGCAACGAGATTATGAATGGAACTTTCAGCGGCTCACTTGTGAAAAATCTGCCAAAAAATATCGAGACCGAATACGAGGAGAGCAGCGACTTGTCAGTTCGCAAAATCTACAACAACCGTTCGGTGGTGAAGGTTGAGATAACGGGCTACAACGTGCTTAAAACGCTTGTGGAGGAGTTTTTGCAGGCCATTCTGAAACCTGACACCAACTATTCGCGCAAACTCCTGCAGCTCATTCCTGAGCAGTACAAAACCGACAATCACAGCACATACGACAAGTGCCGCGCCATTCTCGACTTTATTTCTGGCATGACCGATCTTTACGCCATGGACCTCTACAAACTTATCCGCGGCGATAGCGTATTGGTAATCTGACGGATTGAATCACTGAATCAAACATAAAAAAAGCACAACGTTGTTGAACGCTGTGCTTTTTTGTTGGCGTAAAGCGTATTGTTATCTGCTTCCCGAACTCTTTTTCGGTTTTGCGGTTGTGCCGCTCGAAGTGGCTTGTCCAGCCGATTTAGAGCCCGATGTGCTGCTGCTCGACGAACTCGATTTCACCGTCGATGTGCTGCTGCTCTTGTGAGTGCTCGATGTGCTTGTTGTTGTCATGCACGATGTCAGCATTGCAAGCGATACAAATACTGCCAAAACTGTAGTTATTCGTTTCAGTCTCATAGTTTTAAGTTTTTATTTTATTGATTTTGATGAGTAATTCTTTTTTGCTTTTGCAAGAACTTTTTGTGCGTCGGCGCTGTTCTGCCATTCCATCATCTTTTTAGCCAGACGGCCCGAGCGGCGCTCGCCGTTGAGCAGAGCCGAAATCTCTTCGGTGGTGTAAGTGTTGGCCGATTCCTCGTTGATGGCCGATTGCATTGGCGAAGGCTCGTTTTTGCGAACCCTTCTGAATCGCGATGCAAGCGTCTTGTTGTTGTCGATATTGCTCTTGATGACGCCCTTTTCAATCTTCAGCGGGCCGCCGTCGGCAGTTGTCAGATAATAGTAGTTATTGTCCTCGTTCGACTCGTCAACGCCGCTGAATGCGTCGGAAATCAGCACAAGATAGTAGGAACCCGACACGTCGGGCATTTTGTATGACCACTCAAACGGCTCGTTGTCGCCATAAACGGCGTGCGAAACGCTCTCGCCGCCCTTCACGCTCACGTTGCTCCAGCAGTAGCCTTGCGCCGACACGCCGAGTACTTGTTTTGCCGTCACAGGGTCCCAGTTGAAGTTATAATTCAACTTTTTGCCGTTTTCATCGGTGAACGTGCCGTATTCATCAGTGTACAAATCCACAAGCAGAACCTGATAGTTGTTGGCGTTGTAGGCATCGTATAGCACGTAGCAGATGGCCCATGGTTTGTCGCATTTCAATGTCGATTCACCAGCATTGTAAACGTTGTAGATTGATGTGCGCCAGGTCGGGTCGTTCGAGTCGGCGTCGTCAGGATCATCGTAGTCCAAATCGGCAAGGGTTGCAGGCACAAGGTCGTAGCCCGACGATGTGTTGACCACCGTGTTCGACGAGCCCACAACAATCTGCTCGTCATCGCCGTAGGCCACAAAACCGGTGTAGGCGAACTTGCCGCCGCAGAAGAATTTGTAGTCAACCCAGATATAGCCGTCGTCGCCCCAACTTGTTCCCCACGAGTTCACCACGCGGAAGGCACCGTTGGCGCCCTTGTTGTCGTCGTAGCCCGAGCACACAAGCGCGTGATAGCCGTGCTGACCAGTTGATTTGAACGATGTTTGGTTGGTGAGCACCGAGTTGTCGTTGGCATACATGAACTCATCGCCCAGTTTCGCACCGAAAACCACAAGGCGGCCGTTGCTCAAATAGCGTTTGATGGTTTCCACGTTTGTGATGTCGATTTCGCGGTAAGCCTTTATCTTATAGCCCGATGCGTTGCTGGTGGCCGAAGCCGATGGCGAGCACGAGCAGTCGAGTTGCGAGTAGGGCACAGCCGCTTCGGTGGCCACACCGCGCTTCTGCATCACGTCGAAAGCATAGCGGAAATTGGTTCCGCCGCACCCCGAGCCTTTGTATTTATTGTCGATGGCCATAAACACGTCGGCAGCCGAGAATGTATTCGAACTGTTTAGTTGTGAGGTTGTTAGGCCTTTCGATTTTGCATAGAGCCATGTGCGGCAGTTGTAGGCGGTGGCCCAGGCCACGCAGGTGCCGTACTGTCCCTGGTCGCCAATGCGCGGCAGATTGGCCGAGAGGTCAACTTTCGACGGCATGTCCGACGAGAGGTTGTTGTCGATGTCGTTCAGGTCGATGTCGTCCTCAATGGTTTCGGTGTGCTCATCGAAGAAGAGCCAGCCAAGCCATGAGCCTCCGTCGGTTTTGAGGGTTGTTCCGTCGTCGGCGAGCAGCGCGTTCAAAAATTCGTTCAGCGACTCTTCATCGCACGACACAAATGTGACGCCCGCTGTCAGCAGCGACAATGTTAGTGCTACGGGAATGATGATTTTCTTCATTTTATTCAAAGTTTAAGTTAATAGATTCCATGCCTTTGTTGCCCGAAAGGTCGGCATCGTCGTGGTTGATGGCCGCGCCGTTGGTTTTGGGCTCAGTGGCGAAAATGTTGTTCACCATCTCAAGATGCTTTTCGAACCGTGCGTTGACAAGGTTCAGACCGCCCAGGAATTTGTTTCCGCTGAAACTGGCCGAGTTCGTGAATACGCATTTCGACATTTTCAGCAGTCCTAAGAATGTGGAATTCTGAAAGTTAACCCTACCGCCGAATTGCGAGTTGGTGAAATCGCACAACGCGTCGGCGCGGGTGTTCGAAAAATCGGTGTAACCGCCAATAACAGCATCGGTGAACGTAGCAATGTCACCAATGTGGCAGTACTGGAAGTTTGCCGTTTCCTTGAAATTGGCTTTGGCGAACGATGTGCGGCGGTTGAGCGTTGCGCTCACAAAAAGAGCGTCGCCGTTGAATCCTGTTCCTGTGAACGATGAGCCAGCCGTTGAGTTGATGCCGCTGAAATTGGTTTCGCCCTCAACCGTGCAATCGAAGAAATCGAACCGCCCGAGGAACTCTGCCTGCTGAAAATCAACGCTTTTTGCAAACTTGCAGTTGCGGAAAGTCACGTTTCGTGAAAACACGCAATAAACAATCTGCACGCCATTTCGCCGAGTGTCGTTGGCTCTGACGGTGTCGGCAAACTCGCAGTTGACAAACACCAACTCGCAGTTGACATAGGCTGGAGCCATTTCAAGAGCCAGAGCCCCCGTTCCTGCTTCGGTGAGGTTCAAATTACCCTCAATGCGCTTGTCGTGAATGATGAGTTCCGACTTGTCTTTCATTTTTTTGATAATATCAGCTGATTTCATAGTGTTCGAATTGTCGCCCGCGCTTGCCTGACGGCAGCAGATTATGCTTGTTGAGCAAATCAGGGTGAAGATGGCAAGTACTATTTTCCGCATAGTTGTGAAAAAGTGTGTTATATATGCAAATTTATATTTTTTCGGATTCCAAACGCTGATTTTTGGAAAAATGCCCAACAAACGGAAAAAATATCTCCGCATGATGAAGCGCGGAGAATTAAAATTACCAAATTTGAACACAATCCAACCAAATTTGAATTCATCGCCGCCATATTTTTATTCTGCCATGTCACCTTAAAAAGCCGCTATATATTTGCATCGTTCAACAGATTAGTCACCACCAACTGAAGCCCGTTACTTACCGAGTAACTGACAGCTTTCAGAACCCCAACTGAGAGCTGTTTTTTTTATGCCTTCGCCAAAAAGAAAAGAGTAATGACGAACCACCATCATTACTCTTTAAATCACTCAAAACTAAATATCTAACTAACTCAAAGTTCGCCGTTCAGGAACTGCGTGTAGATTTTGGCCTGCTTCTCATACTCGAGCAGGAAGCCGTCGTGGCCGTAGACCGATGCCAGAATACGCAGCACGCTGCCCTTGATGCCCTTGTGGATAATCAACTGGTCCTCAACAGGGAACAGAATATCAGTGTCGATGCCGATAACGAGAGTGTGCGCCGTGATGCGCCCCAGAGCCGCCTGGAAGCCGTCGCGGCCGCGGCCCACATTGTGCGAGTCGAGTGCCTTCGAGAGCGTGTAGTAGGAGTAGGCGTTGAAACGGTCGGCAAGTTTGTTGCCCTGGTGCACCTGATACGAACTCACGCGGAAATGGTCCAGTTTGTCAAGGTCGTTGGGGTCTTCGGCCTGTGTGCGGTTGAACGTCTCGCGGTTGCGGTAACTGATGAGTGCCATTGCACGAGCCGATTTCAGGCCCAGTTCGCCGCCGTTCGGGTTGTCGTCGTAGAAGGTTTGGTCGGCTTCGATGGCCATGCGCTGCGCCTCGTTGAATGCCGACACCCACGGAGTGTTGACCGCCGTGGTGGCCACAAAAAACGCGTTTTTGATGAGAGGCGGATTGCTGATGGCCCACTCAATGGCCTGGTGTCCGCCAATCGAACAGCCAAGGATTATCTCTATTGAATTGATGCCGAGATGTTTGCGCAGAATCTCATGGCATTTCACCTGGTCGCGGACGGTGATGAGCGGGAAACTGCGGTAGTAGGGTTTGCCAGTCTTTGGGTTGATGCTGAGCGGCCCAGTGGTGCCGTAGCACGAGCCAAGGATGTTGGCGCAGACGATGAAATATTTGGAAGGGTCGAAGAATTTGCCCTCGCCCACCATTCCTGGCCACCAGTCAACGGGGTCGGCGTTGGCAGTGTAGGCGTGGCACATCCACACCACGTTGCTCTGGTCGGCATTCATGGTGCCGTAGGTCACGTAGGCAATGTCCAACTCTTCAAGGTGCTCGCCGCACTCAAGGTCGAGGCCCTCGCTGTAGTGGTAGTATTTCACGCTTTTGCCGCCGTCGTGCGACAGGTATTTATCTTGGATAATCATATTCTGTATTGATTTAAATAATTAGCAAAATTACTGACAAACAATCGGTTAAAGTCGACTGCAATATTGGCACGCCGTGTGCCGTGTTTCTGGGGGAAAAATCAAATGCGCACCTGCTGGCGCATCGACGATTTTGTTGACGCCTCAAAGTAGAAATTGATACGGCTGTCGTTATTCTCTTTCATTTTCAATTTGTTATAATTCCCATCGGGACTATTCCGTCAGGGTTAGGTATTAGCACCTTTCCACTCAGGGAAGGTTGTTAGAACTTCATCGAGCCTAATCTCTCCGTTCTTCGA